>Ga0070741_10001463_pt1 | contig 71850 bp, 59 predicted proteins | sample Coa_R1_4_FD_66440 | JGI IMG/M metagenome (GOLD analysis project Ga0070741, IMG submission 66440) | Surface soil microbial communities from Centralia Pennsylvania, which are recovering from an underground coalmine fire - Coalmine... | ecosystem: Environmental > Terrestrial > Soil > Unclassified ... | reverse complement strand
TACGACCAGCATCAACACGGCAACTGTACTTGCGCAAAAAGGAACGCGCGTGCTCCTGATTGATGCCGACTTGCGCCGGCCCAGCATTCACAAGACCCTCGGCATTGGCCCGCGCATTGGACTCAGTAATGTTTTGACCGGCGGCGCGACATTGCAGGAAGCCACATTCCGCTCCTCGTTCCTGCCCAACTTGTACATTCTGCCTGCTGGCACGCCACCGCCGAACCCGGCTGAACTCCTGGCTTCGGCACAGATGGCGGAAATACTCGTGGGACTTCGCGAACAGTACGACCACATTGTGATGGACACGCCGCCCACTCTGTCCGTGACGGATGCGGTTGTGCTCTCGCCGTCCGCCGATGCGGTAGTCCTTGTCATCCGTTGTGGCCAAACAACGAAGCCGGCGCTCCGCCGCTCGCGTGAAATCTTGTCGCAGGTGAATGCGCGCGTCTCTGGCGTCTTGCTAAATGCCGTGGACCTGGATTCACCAGACTATTACTACTATTACGAATATCAGGGGAAATATGGGCACCGCTATTACGACGACGAACTGGAGTCCGCGGAAGACTCGACCCGCGCGGCTTCATCAGGCGCATAGTCATTCAAAGTATGAGTATTGAGACTCGCCGGCATGCCAGACAGTTTTCCGTTGCGCTTCTTTCACTCTCCGCGATTGCTCTCTATCTTTTCCTGATCAGCGCTCAGTACAGTGCCGCTCGCCTCAGCGGAAGCACACGCGAGAGAAATTTGGTGTGGGCCGCCAGGCTCGACCCTTTTAACGCTGAATTCCGGAACAATATCGGGCGATTCCAACTTCTCGTCCGTCAGTCGCCTTCGAGCGCGATCCCTTGGCTGCAGACAGCGACTGCCCTAAATCCGAACCACGCTGCCTATTGGCTGGACAGTGCCGTCGCACAGGAATTAGCCGGAGACTTCGCATCCGAACAAAAATCGCTTGCCAGCACGGTCGCGGCTGATCCTCGATCTGCGGCCATTGCGTGGGAAGTCGCCAATCGCTATTTGGCTGCGGGGTCAGTCAATGAAGCTCTCCGTGAATACCGCCGGGTAATGGAAAACGATCCGCATCTTGCACCGCAAGCTATCCAGATCTGTTGGAGGGTCCGGCCAGACATCGAGGGTCTGCTGCGGAGCGTAATTCCCGTCAACGTCAATCAGCCCTTCCTCAGTTTTCTGATTTCTGAGGATCAGCCGCAAGCCGCGGCCAGGGTGTGGGAAAGAATCGCCTCGCTGCGGGAGCCCATACGCCGCCAATTACTGTTTGAGTATCTGCGGTATCTCTTCGCAGAGCATGATGGTCTTCAGGCTCGACGCGTTTGGCAGCAGGCTGCTGCGGTTTCCGGATTGGCGGCTTATCAACCCAGCGACGACAATCTTCTGGTAGACGGCGATTTCAGCCTCGATGTTCTGAACGGCGGTTTCGACTGGACATATCACAAGACGCCGGGAGTTTCTCTCGCGCTAGACCCAATCAACGGTTATTCAGGCGCCCGCTCGCTTCGCATCTTCTTTGAAGGTCCCGGCATTGTGGATGCTGGAATCCAGCAGATCGTCTCGGTCGAACCGAACACTCAGTACCAATTCTCTGCCTACTACAAAGCCGAAGAAATGGAAGGTGCGGGTGGAGCACGATTTGCGATTCAAGATGCGTATAGCGACTCCAATTTTTTCCTGAGTGAGGACCTTCACGATGCTGAGTATTGGACCCAGGTCAATGGCGCATTCATGACCAAGGCTGATACACATCTCGTCACGGTTCGAATCCTTCGAGTGCCGGGCGGAAGTCCTATCCGCGGAAGATTGTGGATCGACGACCTGAAGCTGGTTACTACAAGTGGCGTGGATTCGCTGCAAAAGGACCACTCATGACCGCGCCTCTGCCTCTGCCTGAACCCCCATTGCAGGCAGCGGAGCCAAAGCCCGCACCATTGCTGCGAGACAGTCGCATTCTCTACTGCATCTCGGCGTTATTGATGTTTTGTCCGCTGGCATTCGGGGCAGTCGAGCCCTGGGCCGTCTTCATTTTGCAGGCCTCTTCAGCGATTCTTCTCGCCGGCTGGATATTGAACCGCCTGCGCTCTCAACAACTCAGCATTCGGTGGAACCCGCTGTTCGCGCCGATGATTGCTTTCATGGCCCTGATTTGTATCCAGCTGGTTCCCGGCGTCTCTGCGTACTGGCACGCCACCTACTCACAATTGCTTCGTTTCGTTGCGTACGGGATTGTCTGTTTTCTGATTGTCCAGACTTTGACTCGCCATCGCCAGGTCCGCAAAATCGGCAGGTCACTAACGATTTTTGGCGTTAGCTTGGCAATTTTTGCGGTCTTGCAGAACCTGAGCTCTCCCAACAAACTTTATTGGCTGCGGACACCTAGGTTTGGCGGCTGGATTTATGGCCCGTACGTCAATCACAACCATTACGCCGGGTTGATGGAGATGCTTGCTCCTATGCCTCTTGTCTATGCATTCAGTCGCTTTGCGCATCGCCGCGACCGCTGGATTGCAGTTTCGGCAGCAGCTTTCATGGCCGCGACGATTTTTCTCTCGGGTTCGCGTGGCGGCATGATCGCCTTCTCGGTTCAGATTGCCATTTTCGTGATCTTCGTTCTCCGCGACAAGCAAAGGTCTAATGTTGCTGTTCTTTTGACGGCCTTCCTCCTGGTGTTGATTGGAGTGACCGTCTGGACTGGTGCAAGGGAACTAAAAGCCCGCCTCGCGACATTAAGTTCCGACAAGCATTCTGACTTGTCAAGTGATGTGCGTTGGAAGATTGATAGCGACGTCCTCAGGATGTGGTGGCAACGCCCGGCGCTCGGCTGGGGTCAGGGCACGTTCGCGGAAGTGTACCCTCGCTTTCGCAGCTTCTATACCGATTTGTTGGTGAACGCGGCGCACGATGACTTTCTGCAGGTGCTAGCTGAGACCGGAATCGCCGGTTTTGCAGTCACGATCTGGTTCTTAGTCACCGCGCTCCGCCCGGCACTGAGAAAGTCTCGGAAATGGCAATCCGACCTGAACGGAGCTCTCTCGCTCTCTGCCATTCTCGCCATCAGCGGCATTCTTGTGCATAGCTTTCTCGACTTCAATATGCAGATACCGGCAAATGCCGTGCTCTTCTATGCGTTTTGCACCGTGGCAGCAATGGAGCCCCGCTTCGCCACTTACTCCCGGCATCGCAACATTCCTGCGGAATTTTTGGCCGCCCACCCAGTGCCGACGGATTCAGAATTGACTCCCATCTAACTCCTTGCTTGCCACTCCGTCGGTGAAACGGCCCTTGCACGTACAGAGCTGTTTCTGTTAGTGCTTTCTAAGACCTGTGATCATCGAAGCTCTTCATCGTGTCGTGAATCACCGCGAATCGCTCTCGATAGAAGAGGCGCGTAGCGTGATGGTCGAGGTGTTGTCCGGCAAATGTACCGACGCACAAATCGCAGCCTTGCTGGTTGGACTTCACATGAAAGGCGAGACTGTCGAGGAGATCGTCGGTTTTGCGGAAGCGATTCGCGCCGCGGCCACTCCGATCCCGATCCACGCAAATTCTGTCCTCGACGCCAGCGGCACCGGGCGCGAGGCTCTTGTCGACACCTGCGGAACCGGTGGAGATGCCGCCGGCACTTTCAATATTTCGACGGCTACAGCCTTCGTTGCGGCGGGGGCCGGTGTACGTGTGGCAAAGCACGGCAATCGCAGCTCCACCCCTAAGATCAGCGAACAAGGCATAAGCGCGAAGTGCGGCGCGGCCGATGTCATGGAAGCTCTCGGCGTCAATATTCAACTTTCACCCGCACTGTTGGCGAAATGCCTGGATGAAGTAGGCATAGCATTTTTATTTGCGCCCGCAATTCATTCCGCTGCGAAACATGTTCAAAACGCCAGGCGCGAAACACGCCTGCGTACCGTATTCAATCTGCTCGGCCCGCTGACAAATCCGGCCGGCGCGTCGGCACAGGTGGTTGGAGTCTACGACTTGGAATTGGTAGAGAGAGTCGCCGAGGCCCTCAGCATGTTAGGGACGCATCGCGCATTCGTTGTGCACGGACTCGACGGACTCGACGAGATCACGATCACTGGTCCGACCCGCATCGGTGAGGTTCGAGAAGGACAAGTCCACAATTATGAAATCACTCCTGAGGAGTTCGGCTTGAAAACTGCGCCTCTGGAGAAAATCGCTGGCGGGGCCGATGCCTCAGCCAATGCAGCGATCGTAAGAAATGTGCTGAACGGTGAGAAGTCACCCAGGCGGGATGTTGTACTGATGAATTCAGCCGCGGCACTGGTGGCAGCCGGAAAGTCGTCTCATTTACGTGATGCAGTCTCCCTGGCCGCAAGAGCGATCGACTCAGGCGCGGCTGCCGGAAAACTTGAAGCGCTGATCAAATTTACCCAGGTCCATGCTCAGTAGCCCGCTCGCTATCGGTCGAGATCAGACATTTACCGGGGCCTTCTGCATCCATTGCGCAATTTGCACATTCCAGCCTAGCTCTTTGGTCATCGCGTCCCGCAACTGAGAAGAAGCTCCCGGCTCGCCATGAACAAGGTAGGTGACAGCCGGCTTGTTGGAAAACGAACGGAGCCATTCGAGAAGCTCTCGGGTGTCAGCGTGATCACTGAATTGCTCTAGCGCGGCGACCTGAGCGCGAATAGGAATCATTTGGCCGAACATCTTGACCTCTGGCGCGCCGCTCTTAATCGTGAACCCCCGTGTGCCCGGAGCTTGGAATCCTATGAAGACAACGGCGTTCCGGGGATCGGGTAGTCGCTGCATCAGGTGGTGCTGGATCCGGCCACCCGTCACCATTCCGCTTGAAGAGATGATGATGCAGGGAAACCTGGAATCGTTGATCTTCTTCGATTCCTCTGATGTCTGCGCGAAGCTGAAACCAGGCCACTGGAGAGGCGACCCGTAGCGGCCGATCAGTTGCTTCGTGGCATCGCTGTACTCCTCTGTGTGCTTCAAGAATATTTCCGCTGCCTTGATCGCCATTGGGCTGTCGCAATAAACCGGCAACCGCGGCGCCTGTCCCGATTCCATCAGTTCTTTGAGCATGAAAATAAATTTCTGAGTACGCTCGACTGCAAACGCGGGGACGACTACGCTGCCACCGCGCTCCGCCGTTTTGCGTATCAGGTCAGCCAGTTGAGGACGAGGATCGTCCGTCGGATGCGCCCGATTGCCGTAGGTGGATTCCATTACGACTATGTCTGCGCTCTCGCCCGGTTGCGGTCCTGAGTAAACCACTTTTCCAGGCGCGACGTTCTGGTCGTGCACGCGGCCAATGTCTCCGGTGAATAACAATCGTGTGGCGCGAGCGCCCGCGCTTAAAGTAATTTCCGCCATCGATGATCCAAGAATGTGGGCAGCATGAACAAAGCGGAACGACAGTTCGGGCGAGAGCTGTTTCGTTTCTCCGAAATTTACCTGCTTGAAGTACTGAAGACATTGCTGCGCCTCTTCTTCCGTATAAAGCGGCAGCGCGGGGTCGTGCTTGGAAGTCTTGTGCCTGTTATGAAATTCCGCATCCTCTTCCTGAAGGTGACCTGAGTCGGGCAGCAGGATGCTGCACAGGTCAATGGTCGCTGGGGTGGCGTAGATCGTTCCGCGAAAACCTTGCTTCACCAGACGAGGAATCCAACCGCAGTGGTCCAGGTGCGCGTGCGTGAGGATCACGGCCTCAATTTCGTTGGCTGTGATCGGCAAGTCCTGCCAGTTGCGCTCTCGCCATTCTTTCTGGCCCTGAAACATCCCGCAGTCGACCAAGACCTGGATTCCACTTTTGCCAGAACCATCTGCTGACGTATTGATCAGATGTTTGGACCCTGTCACTGTGCCGGCTGCGCCGAGAAATTGGATGTAGGCCAAGAAACCCTCCGCTGTGTCTTCGATTCAGTCGCTCCAATGATTTACTGACTCAATGATTCGATGACTGAATGATTCAATGGTTCAATTTGTACTCATTGTTGCTCGCGTCGCTCTCAGGGACGCTGCCGTCATTCACGGTAGCGCTTTGTGGAAGAGAACCAGTTTCAATGCGTACTGATGCCTTCGATTTTGCCGGAACCATGAGCCGTTGTGTTGCCTCTCGCGTTTTCAGATGCAACGTGATCCGGACCTCCGCCCCCGCGCTGCCCAGATTCTCAACCGTTACCGTGTTTAGATATCCGCCACTCGGCAGCTGACTGGAATATACCGACGCGATGCGAAAGTCCGGCAAGCCGCGGTCGTGGTAAACCCAATCATCGAAGAACCACTGCAGATCACGATGTGCCTGGGCTTCAAGCAACTTCTGAGAATATGTTAGGTCCCTGTCATCCGCGGCTCTGTAATTATGCAGCGCGATAGCAAAAGCTTCGTCGCCCAGCATGTCGCGCAACATCGACCAGATGTACATTGCTTTTACCTGTATCCGAAACGCATCACCAGCGTTGACTAAAGCATCTTCATCCGCCTTGCTTTTGTCCGAAACTTGCTTTTCCGCATCCACGAGTCTAGTTCGGTGCGCCTGCAAATACGCGATCGCGGCTTGACGGCCCTCTTTCTCCTCTATGAGACGTACCTGTGCGTAGCTGGCAAGTCCGTCGCGAATCCAACTCTCGCGGGATGAAAAGAAAACGTGCGCCAATTGCTGTGCTGCGGTAAGCAACAACTTGGTATCACTGCCACTGAGCGGCATCAGCAGCATGTTGCCCGACTGATAGACGGCGGCCTGCGAATCAGGACTATCTACCACTTCGGGCCTTGTTTCTGTCCCCTCGCGGTGATCGCCGAACCATTTTGTGATCAAAGGTGTGACTTCATCGACCGCAGACGAGTAGTCGTCCGCTCCATTCTTATGCTCGGCCAGATACTGGATACTCAGCGCAGGGCGATCCAACGTCGAAAAATCTCCCAGGACAAACAGCGGATCTTCTTTCCCAAATAAGAAAGTGCATTGCGAGTTTCCTTCGTATCCGGCTTCCATCGATTCGTATGAGATCGGAGTTTGGGATCCGTTGCATAAGAGTTTTGGCGGATTTCCTGAACCGGAATACGTGAAGGCTGCTTTCATCTCAGTTGCGGCTTCCCCGCGGTGCCATCTGGCGACAGCGTCCGGCACAGCGTCGCCTTCAGACAGAATCGCAGCATCGGTGGCCACCGGATACCATGCCACATACCCGATCCCGCGCACCGCAGTGAAGGTCTTGCCTATTCCGTCCCAATCCGTATGCTTCGCCGTATCGGCAGGCACACCGATGCGAGTCAGCCGGGTGATGTCTTGGGGAATTACGCCTTCGTACCCGATGTTGAGATCGATGCTCTGTTTCGGGGCAACCGGTTGAGGAAGCACGACAATCGCTTCGGACAACGCGCCTGTGTGATCGATATCCGACGTGTAAGTCTGGGTAAGGAACTCAACCGGTTTCCCTCCAAACGTGATGGAAACCCAGTTGAGTGATGATGAGATCTGTAACGAAAGACTTCGCTGCGACGAACCGGAATCGTTTCTGAGAGTAATCTGCCCGCGAACCCCAAGTCTCTGCTGCTCCGGCTCAATGCGCACGGTCAAATTGTATTTTGTGAAGGTAAAAGCCTCTCGCTCGAGCGCCTGCAGGCGGAAAGCGCAGCTGAGCAGAAAAGCCAAGCACAGAAATCGTCTCAAGACTTCTTCCGCCTCTGCCGAACGATTTCGTAGAGCACCACCCCGGCTGCAACTGAAACGTTGAGCGATGGCACTTCACCCAACATCGGAATCGATACCAGGAAGTCGCACTTCCGGCTCACCAAATCGTGCAGCCCTTTGCCTTCCGCTCCCAACACGACAGCGCAATCCATTTTGTAATCAATTTCGTCATAACCCTTGGTGCCGCGCTCATCAAGGCCGACGATCCAAATATTCTTCGACTTGAGCTCTTCCAATGTGCGGGAAATATTCGTTACCTTCGCAACCGGCAGGTGCTCGCTTGCACCGGCTGATGACTTCACGACCGTCCCGGTAATTCCCGACGCCCGCCGTTCCGGAATAACCACGCCGTCGACTCCGGATGCATCGGCGGTACGCAAAATCGCTCCCAGGTTCTGAGGGTCTTCAACTCCATCGAGCACCACCAGCAGCGAGTATTCACCCCTCTTGGCCGCCAATATGTCATCCAGATCCACGTACGCCTTCGACGAAGTCACCGCGACCACGCCCTGGTGCGAGGCAGTTCGGGCCATTCGATCGAGCTCTAATCGGGACAGGAAGCGCACCGCAACGCTGTTGTTCCGGCACTCCTGAATGAGTCTTTGCAGTCTAATATCGTGGCGCTCCTTTGCAACTCCCACCCATTGGAACGCCCGGCCACGAGCTTTCAGCGCCTCAGAGACAGAGTTAATCCCGAAGATCACATTCATCAGAACTGAGTCTAAATGGTTCGATGAAGGGAAGCTCGTTCGCCAATGCCCTACCCCTGGGTTGCGCAACATGTGTATGACTGTCAAGAATGCCGGAAGCGCCAAGCACAATTCGCTATACTTGCACTACGCTTTCCTGGCAGGAGGACAGATTGCCACTCTCAACCGTGATTGTTGATGACGAGCAGCTTGCCCGCGACGAGCTGGCCTATCTGCTCAAGAACATTGGTGATGTCGATGTCGTGGCCCAGGGAAAGAACGGTGTCGAAGCAGTTACGCTAATCCGCGAGCACAATCCAGATCTGGTTTTTCTCGACGTGCAAATGCCGGGCCTCGATGGCTTCGGCGTCATTAAGAAGCTCATGGACAAGAAGATCCCGCTACCCAAGATCGTTTTTTCGACTGCTTTCGATCAGTACGCGGTACGGGCCTTTGAGGTCAACGCGGTTGACTACCTGCTGAAGCCATTCGATCGGAAACGTGTGGCACAGTCAATCGAAAAAGCTCGCGCGATGACGGAGGCCAGCACCCCGTCAGACAAGCTGGACACGCTCGTGCGCATGCTCGAGTCGCAGAAACCGCAGACCGCGAAAATTCTATTGAAGTCCGCAGGCCGGCTGATCCTGGTCAACCAGAAAGACATCTGCTTCGCTTCGATTGAAGATGGGATCATCACTGTAGTGACAAGCGGTCCAAATGGCATGGAGGGCCAATCGAACTGCCGAACGTTGGAAGAGCTGTTAGACAGCCTTGATCCGAACCTGTTCTGGCGCGCACACCGTTCCTATCTGGTGAACACGAATCGAATTAAAGAAGTAGTGCCGTGGTTCAAGAGTTCGTATCAGCTGCGCATGGACGACAAGAAGCAAACCGAGATTCCCGTCAGCCGCGCGCAAACCAAGCGTTTAAGAGAATTGTTCGGCCTATAAGCCGTGCTGAGATTCCGCGATTCGCCAAATGCAGTCGTCCACCTCCGTCACATCGCTAGCGCTTCGAGCGCTGTCCGGTTTTTAATCACTAAGGTCGCTCCTTCCACTCTGATCAAGTCTTTTCTTCTGAGCTCGCTTAGTAAGCGAGTAACCGTCTCGCGCGATGCGCCGATTCGTTGCGCCATCTCCTCGTGGGTCACGGGAGCGTGAATGCGAAACTCGCGCGCCGGCTGCCCTGTTCCGTTCACCCACGAGAGCAGCAAGCGTGCCAGTTTGCCGGAGGAGGAGCGTGCCAGGACCAATTCATGTATTTCGCGGTACGCAGATTGAAACTCCCGGCTTACGGCTTGCGCGGAGCGGAGTCCCAGTTCTCCGCTCCGCTCCATCAGCCGGAGCAGGCCTTCCCGATCGACAAAATTGACCAGGCAGGGCTCCAACGTCTCAGCCGTGATCTCGTAAGGTTCTCCTGAAATCACGGCACTCAAGGCAATCACTTCTCCCGGTTCAGCTACCTTTAAAACCAGGACCTTGCCTTCTTTCGAGGTAGTTGAGAGTTTTACTTTTCCTGAACAAAGCACAAAGGCACCTCGCGGCCTCTGGCCCTCGACGAAGAGAAGGGCCCCTCCCGGATACGTGGCCAGGTGGCTAGAGGTGTTGAACGAACGCAACAAGTCATCCGAAAGTTGGCAAAACCAACCCGATTGTCTCAACCGGCAGGTCAGGCAGTTTTCCACCACTGGCAAGCCGTATGGCGTGTTCATCTGCTCCCCCTTTTGAATGTCAGGTTTCACAGGTTCCGCGTCGGGCTGTACGATCAAATTTAGTCCCCTACGCGTACGTCTCAGGTCTCGCACCAATAGACGCCCGTCCTCGGTTTCTGACAACAGTTCAGCCGCGAGTGCACGCGCGCCGAAGTTCTTCGACCGCATTGCCTGCACCAATTCCCAACCGGAAGCGGTTTCTCCTGACTTGTGCCATTGGATCCCGCAGTAAAAAAGGAAGAGAGGATCGATTTTTTGGGAGCGCGGACGTGGCTCCTGCTGTTGGTAGCGAGGTGGCCTTGCCGGAAAGGTCGTTCCTTTCAAAACGGAGTGGCATGGCTTTTTGACAGGAAGTCCGCTCAGTAGTGGAACCGGAACCTGGGCGGGAATACCTGCGGAAAGCCCCAATGCTTCCCGAAGTGGCATTTAAGTACTCCCAAAACTTCCGCAGAGAGAAGCATTTGAAATACCACACGGGAATATCTTCGTAAGTAGCTAGTGCTGCTAGAGATCAGTCTCCCCTCGAAGTTGCAACATGCTGTTTCGATGACGAACAGGCGTCAGAGTTGCCGAGTCATCGGCACTAACAGCGCTGAACAAGGATCGCATTTCCTCAACCCCGTAGCTTACAGTAGTGAGTGGCGTGGTCGGGTGGTAAAGGCGGCCGGTTGCAGTCCAGCGAGGTCAGCCTCTCATCCAGAGAACAATCAGCATCTAATCACGATCTACCCTGCTGATCCAAAATGGGACCACCCATCTCACCCGGAGTTGCAATGCGAGTGAGTTCGAGGGGTAAGGGCCACAACGTTCAAGATTGATCGGGGAAGAAAGTTGGCACCACAAGACGCTCTCTGGTACAAGGACGCCGTCATTTACCAGGTCCACGTCCGCGCTTTTTACGACAGCAGCGGCGATGGAAACGGCGACTTTCGTGGGCTCGCCTTGAAGCTCGATTATCTGCAGGAGCTCGGCATTAATGCCATCTGGCTGATGCCCTTCTTTCCCTCGCCTCTTCGCGACGACGGCTACGATATATCGGACTATCGTTCTGTCAATCCTACTTACGGCAAACTGGAAGATTTCAAAACATTTCTGGATGCAGCGCATGAACGCGGCATCCGCGTCATCATCGAACTCGTGCTGAATCACACTTCGGACCAGCATCCCTGGTTCCAGGAATCGCGAAGCTCCCGAACCAACCCGCGCCGCGACTGGTATGTGTGGAGCGATACAGACACCAAGTACAAGGGAACGCGGATCATTTTTCTGGATACCGAGCTTTCAAATTGGGCTTGGGATCCGGTATCCAAACAGTACTACTGGCATCGATTCTTCAGTCATCAGCCGGATCTCAATTACGACAACCCGCAGGTTCGCGAGGAGATGTGGCAGGTAATGAAATTCTGGCTGGAAATGGGGGTAGACGCGTTCCGGCTCGATGCAGTGCCCTATCTGGTGGAGCGGGAGGGAACAAGTTGCGAAAATCTGCCCGAGACACACGCCATCATTAAGGAATTGCGGGCTCGTCTGGACAAAGAGTATCCCGGTCGCATGTTGCTGGCGGAAGCTAACCAGTGGCCGGCGGACCTGCGGGCTTATTTCGGCAATGGCGACGAATTTCACATGGCGTTTCATTTTCCGCTGATGCCGCGCATGTTCATGGCATTGAAGCTGGAAGACCGAAAACCAATCAGTGAAATCCTGAAGCAGACGCCGGAGATTCCTGAAGTTTGCCAATGGTGCCTTTTCCTGCGCAACCACGATGAACTTACGCTGGAAATGGTCACCGACATGGAACGCGATTACATGTACGACGAGTACGCCAAAGAAAAATCCATGCGGCTGAATTTGGGCATCCGGCGGCGCCTTGCGCCATTACTAGATAACGATCGCCGGAAAATCGAATTAATGAACGGTTTACTGATGTCTCTTCCCGGCACGCCTATCATTTACTACGGCGACGAGATCGGGATGGGCGATAACGTGAATCTCGGAGACCGCCATGGCGTGCGTACCCCAATGCAGTGGGACGGCGGCTGGAATGGTGGATTTTCGAGCGCCGATCCCGAAGCACTGTATTCGCCGCTTATGTTGAATCCGGTGTATGGATATCAGGCCATCAACGTGTACTCGCAAAAGCGTTTTGACCACTCACTGCTTTCCTGGATGAAGCGCCTGATTCGGGTACGCAAAGCAACCCCAACTCTCGGGCGAGGATCAATTGAGTTCTTTTATCCGGCAAACCATCGCGTACTGGCATACACACGCAAACTGGGAAATGAAACCATCCTGGCCGTCAACAATCTTTCCAGCAAGGCACAAGCGGTAGAGCTGGATCTCAAAGCATATAAAGGAAATATTCTGATCGAGATGTTTGGACGAAACATTTTTCCCCGTATTGGCGACTTGCCATATCTGCTGACGCTGGGCCCATATCAGTTTTACTGGTTCAGGTTGAGAAGGATCTAGCTACTAGCTGCTAGCTTCTAGCAACCAGGTTCAATTTGGATGGCTAGAAGCTGGAAGCCAGGAGCTAGAAGCTTCCTTGCCCGACGAGAGCATACTTTCCGACGATTTTGTCCGCGAGCTGATGAATGTCGGCGATGTGGATATCGTTGTGGGCGTTCCCACTTACAACGATGCCCGCAGTGTCGGCCAGGTGGTGCAGGCAGTACGTGCAGGGTTGTTGAAGTATTTTCCTCGCGAGCGCGCGGTCATCATCAACGCCGATGGTGGCTCGCGCGATGGCACGCAGGACCTCGTCCGCGCTGCGGCAATCAGCGATCTCAGCGCAACCTCAGACGTTCACGCCTTGCGAACTCTGCACAGCATCAGCACGCAATATCAGGGCGGGCCTGCAAACGGCATCGCTCTGCACACAATTCTTGCAGGCGCCGACCTCCTTCAGGCCCGGGTATGCGCTATCGTTTCGCCGGAATCGACAACCCTCGAAGCTGATTGGATCGAACGGCTGGTGCGCCCTGTGCTTCGCGAAAACCGCGACTTGGTTCTGCCGGTATATCGCAGGCACAAATTCGACGGGCTGCTGATCCGAAATCTCGTGTATCCGATGGCCAAGGCGCTTTACGGGTGCGGAGTGCGCGAACCCTACCCTGCCGATTTCGCTTTTTCAGCTGAGCTGGGCAGCCTCTTTCTCGCCCAAGACATCTGGAACCAGGAACAAGGCCGCCGAGGCACGGAATTATGGATGACATTATGGGCGGCAAACAGCAGACACAAGATGTCGCAGACGTTCCTGGGAACGAAAACGCGGCGTGAAGATGCGCCATCTGATCTGGTAGGGGCAATGCGCGAAACCGCTGGCACTCTCTTCGACTCGCTGAATGCGTATACGACAGTCTGGCAGTCCACACCGGAGCCCGTGCCTGCACCTTGCTCGGGCTGCGAGTCTGCGATCAGTGGAGAGCCGTCACGGCTGAATCGCAAGCGCTTGCTCGACATGTTTAAGTTCGGAATCAAAGAACTGGATCCTGTCTTCCTGTCGATTTTGAGTACGCCGACGCACGAGCAACTCAAAGCATTGGCGGCGGCACCGGAAGAGAAATTCTCGTACTCCGGAGATCTCTGGGCGCAAACCGTCTACGAATTTGCAATTGCGTATCACAAGGCTGTGATTGGCCGTGACCACATCGTGCAGGCCTTAGTCCCGCTTTTTCGAGGAAGGGTCTACACCTTTTTAACTGAGAATCGCGATGCGACGGCGGAAGAAGTGGAGCATAACGTGGAAGAGTTGTACCGGGCGTTCGAAAGAGAGAAGCCGGGCCTGGTCGAGATGTGGAACGGCAGGAAGTGAGGACCTATGTGGCAGAACTTTATCGGAGAGCTCAGTCGGACCGTTAACGAAATCGTAGGTGGTGTTGCTCGTTTCTTGCCCCGCTTCCTCGAAATGTTGCTGCTGGTGGTTGTGGGCTGGGTCATCGCTTTCGTGCTCGCCGCTATAGTTCGCAGTGTGCTTAGGATCGTGCGGTTTGACAAGCTTTCGGAGCATACAGGCACAGCGCAACTGCTTCGCAGGGCGGCATTGCCTTCGCCGACTGAGATGCTGGCCCGCTTCGTCTTCTGGGTAGCATGGATCGGATTCATTCTGGTGGCTGTTAGCGTCCTCCCAGTCCCCTGGCTCTGGCCACACATTTCAGAATTCTTTGCTTTCCTGCCGCGCCTGGTTGCTGCAGTTTTCATCGTCTTCTTCGGCCTGCTGGCGGCGAACTTTTTCTCGCGTTCCGCCCTTCTCAGCGGCGTGAATGCAGATCTCCCCTCGCCCCGTCTGATCAGCCATACGCTGCGAACGATGATGATCCTGTTCGTTATCTCGATGGCGTTCGAGGTGGTCGGGATCGCATCGCGCACAGTTCTGATTGCGTTCGCATTGGCGTTTGGCGCTTTGATGCTGGGTCTCGCGATAGCCTTTGGGCTAGGCGGAAAGGATCTGGCAAGGAAGTATCTTGAACGAAGATTCGCACGCGACCAATTCCCTAGCGAGCATAGCCGAGAGCGAGAAGATGAACTTTCACCGCTCTAAGGCGCTTGCCTGTGTAGCGGCGGACGTCGGCCGTGCAGCTCATGTCCGGCGGGCTTGGATTCCCGCCCCATGGTCCGTAGCGCTTATTGTCCTGCATGCAGGCCTTTCGTTCGGCCAGAACTCGTGGAGTCCCAGCCGTGCCACCCCAACCTTCACGGCTACTGAAATATCGCAGTATTTGGTTGCACGCGAGGACAAGCCGTTTAACTTCAGGTCCAAAGGCTCGGCTCCTCTTTCCGCCGATGCAATCATCGAGAAAATGATGGCCGCAAGCGCGCTGCGGGCGGCCGAATTGCGTGGATTTCAGGGCAAGCGCTGGTATCACTTGCGGTACCACGGGTTTCTTGGCGGCCGTGAAGCGAGCATGGAAGTGCTCGCCACCTACTCTGCTCCGGATAGGCGCGAATACTCCGTCGTTTCCCAGAGCGGCTCAAAACTGCTGCTGAACCGTGTACTGCTGAAGCTGTTGGAGAGCGAAAAGCAGGCGTTCGAAAATCGCAAACAGATCGATCTGACTCCAGCCAACTACAAGTTTGCGCTTGTAGGTACCGAGCGCGCCCCTGAAGGAAACATGTGCTACGTGCTCTCGGTGATGCCTCGCAAAGAGAATCCCTTTCTTTATGCGGGAAAGATCTGGGTAGATGCGAACGAGTTCGCAGTCACGCGCATGGAGGGCCAGCCGACAAAGTCACCCTCATTTTGGATTCGAGATACGCAGATTGAATCCCGATGGCAGCGGTTCGGCAATTTCTGGTTTATTGCTCACAATAGCTCTGTGAGCCACATCCGAATGGGCGGCCTGGCAACGTTGACGATCGATTATGGCGATTACAAAGTAACCGAAGTTGACCATCGCGCCGCCAGAAATCAAGGGCAGGCTCCGATTCTGCCCGACCCCGCTTCAGTCACGCCGCAGCACTAACCTGGACGTGCCAGGCTCTGTGGCATTTCTCAGTGCAGCTTTGTGTTCTCTGTGCTAAATGTTTCTCGCGAGCGTAGCAGTACACAGAAGCCGATGGAAGCAGCTATTTCTTCAGCATCTTCACTGCGACTTCCTTGAAGAACACAATGTCATTGTCGCTGTGGTTCTGCAGGCCAAAGTAGCCCTCATTTGGACGCGGACCGCGCTGCGGCTCAAAATCAAACTTGCGCTCCGGGACCGGATCGCCCTCGGTATATTCGGTCACCTTTACTCCGTTCACGACGACTGTGGTGTGCGGTCCGTCGAGCGTAATGTCCATCGTGTTCCACTCGGGCCCGGGTTTGCCGGGCCGGGCCATAGGCTTGGTCAATGAATACAACGTTCCCGTGACGTGATACTCGTCTTCCTTTGAATCCTCCGGCTGATTGTCTATCTGCACTTCGTAGCCGTAGTGCACTGGCATCCACTCCTCTCGCGGCTCGATCGGAATACGGATAAACACGCCCGAGTTGTCATTGTGGTCGCGCATCTTGAACACGACATGGAGCTGGCAGTCGCCCAGCTTGCCACCCGTCCAGTAGAGCAACCCCATTCCTCCGTGGGTGCGGATCAGGCCGTCGTCGACGGTCATGGAGCCGGAACCAACGTGCTTCCATCCAGTCAGGTCCTTGCCGTCGAAGAGCTGCTTCCAGTCGTCAGATTGAGCGTGAATAGGAAACGAGAAAAGAAGAATGCTAATGCAGGCTACCACGATTCGTGACATGCGCAACCTCGAAGCTCGACATCTTACAACAGATTGCAGCGCTGGCGGAGATGCGCACTTTATTGTCGTGATGCTGGTCGTTGAATCGTCCTCAAGACTTGCGCCAGTTGCTCGTAGCGATCGCTGGCGATATAGTCCACGAGTGCGTCAGCGGCAGCACACCAGCGCTGCAGCGCGCGCAGCAAGCGCACCGAGGATATAACCCCGAAACCCGCCGAAACAGCTCAGCTGTCGTTTTGTCGCTCGGTCGAGAGCATAGAAACGGATCCAAAGACCGCGCGTGTGAGCGTATCTGACCAGTTTTCACAAGCGCTGTTCATCTTCTGGAGTCCAATCGGCGGCCATCGTGCGCATCCATGACACTGCGGGTTTCAGAGCGATTGAAATCTGCTGCGATTGTGAGTGTGATGGGAACAACATCAGCTCTGGCAGAGAATCATCATGACAGGGAACGCCGTGGGTCTGGGTAAATGAGAGACTAAATTTAGGAGAATTGTTGTTCAAACTACGCGACGTTCGACTTCCGGCGTACCACGCAATTGGGAATGCCACCCGCTGGGGCGGATCCGTAATGTTGAGTGAAGAGCCTTGATTCGCTTTATACAATTTCTGGCAGACAGAGTACCAGGATGTGTGACATACTCCCGTGTTGAAGCATGCCGGAGATGTGATGTCGTCAGTGTGGCGCAGCTGGGTCGTTTTGCTTTTGGCGTTTGCAATGGCCGTTGTTACAGGCGGATGTTCAAATCCCTCCGCCTCAATGTCGGTAAGTTTGTCCCCTTCTGCTCCCCAGGAAATTGATCAAGATCAGACGATAGCATTCACCGCAACAGTTATAAACGACTCATCTTCAAAAGGAGTCTCGTGGAACTTGTCTGGCCCCGGCTCTCTGAGCAAGTCCACTGCCGCATCGGTCATCTACAACCCACCCACGACTAACCTCACCGACGCACAGCAAGTGACCGTCACAGCTACGGCAGTGGCGGACCAAACGAAGAAGGCCTCGGTGCGAATCACAGTGAATCCGTTTCTTGAGGTTCCGTTTCAGACACTAGCCAACGGATCGGTGGGAGCTGCATACAACCAGACAATTGCGCTAACCGGCGGCACTCCTCCATATCAATGGAGTGTCTACAACGGGCCGATTCCCACCGGATGGAAAGTGGGCGGATCGGTCCCTGACGGGCTGCGGCTCGATCCGAACAGCGGAGCCATCACCGGCACGCCGACAGGCGCTGGAACCTGGTATTTCGAGATCATGGTGACCGATGCAACCGGCGCAACTGCGACTAACGGTTTCTTGAAGATCAAAGTCAATTCGAGTTCGTCAGGGAATCCTGTACCGTTCTTGAGCCAGCCGCTTTCGCCAACGGCGGTTCCACCGGGGAATTCAGGTTTTGTGCTGCACATGAGCGGCACGGGATTTGTTTCCGGGTCCACGGTCAACTTCAATCACATCCCAGTAGCAACGACGTTCGTGAACAGCGAGCGTCTCACAGCCCTCGTTCCGGCAGCAAGCGTTTCCACCGCGGGCACGGCCGCGGTAACGGTAGTGAATCCAGGACCAGGTGGAGGCCAATCGAATGTGGTCGATTTCCAAGTGGCTGCACCAGAAACCACAGTCTCTTTCGCAGCAGCTAACTCGCTACAAGTAGATAGTCCGCTTGGCATCACAATCGGCGATTTTAATGAGGACGGTAAGCCGGACCTTGCCGTCGCTGCGAACTTCCAATTCTATGTGTGGCTTGGCAATGGGGACGGTACATTTCTGCCGGCCGCGGGCTCGCCAATGCGAGTACCGAGCCCTCCCTACGACGATTTCGCGTCTCCGTACACCGGACCCATCGCAACCGGCGACTTTAATCGCAGTGGTCATATGGGATTAGCGGTTGGCTTGTTCCAAAACCAGGCCGCAGTTGTCTTATTAGGAAACGGGAACGGGACTTTCGAATTTTCGTCAGCGACGTTTGCCTACACTCTCGGCGATCCATTGTCCGCTTTGCAGTCTGCAGATTTCAATGGAGACGGTGGCCTCGATCTCGCAATTGTGAACGAATTTGCGGGTCAGTCGCCTGTTGTTCTCGGATATGGCAGCGGCGCGTTTAGCGCGGCTGGCGACTTGGACACCGGCGGGTTCGGAATAGGCCTGGCGATCGGGGACGTTAATGATGACGGAAAGCTCGACACAATTGTGGCGAGCGCGGGGACGAATACGTATCCCGACTCAGGAGTGGCAGTGTCGCTCGGAAATGGAGACGGGACATTCACGCCAGCTACGGGCTCCCCAATGCGTTTCGGAAGCAGCCTGTCCGCAGTCGTGACCGGAGACTTTAACGGAGATGGGAAGCTGGATCTAGCTGTGACAGATTCCGTCAGCAATGACGTGATGATTCTGCTGGGAAATGGCGACGGGACTTTTGGATTGCCGACATCGATACCTGCAGGAAATCAACCGATGGCGATAATAGCCGGAGATTTCAATAACGATGACAAACTCGATCTGGCAATTGCAAATTACGTGGACAACACAATTACCCTCCTGCTTGGAAACGGAGACGGGACGTTCACACCAGCATCAGGATCGCCGTATCCGGTAGGACAGGGTCCTTACCAAATTGCAGCAGGAGACTTTAATGGTGACGGGAAACTCGATCTCGCCGTAACAAACCTGGCGGGCGGAACAGTGTCAATTTTGCTGCAGCAGTAAATATAAGTAAATATAGATGTACTGTCCTTTCCCGAGAAAGCGAAGGCAACCCAAGGTTCCCTGTGCTGCTGGTACCAAAGCAAGTACCGCTTTTCCCCGTTGACGGGCTAAATAGGGTTACGCCGCACGACCTTCCCATGCACCGAAGGTCCAGCAGACGGCATCAAACCGGATATAATCAAGCATACTGCTGCACACGTGAGTGCAGCTTTTACATTCCGGGAGTCCGATGTCCACCAAAATCAAGACAGCATTGCTCCTCTCCTCAGCCGGCATTCTTCTCTTCGCGCTTGCCGGGCAGATTAACCGTGTTCGCGCCTCCAACAACGACGGCGCATACCCGCAGATGGAGGTCTATAGCGAAGTGCTCTCGCGCGTGCGAAGCGAGTACGTCGAAGAGCCGAACCTCCCGACGGTTACCGATGGGGCGCTCCACGGGCTGCTCGAATCTCTCGATTCCAATTCCAGCTATCTGAATGCCGAGCAGTACAAGGAGTATAAGGAACACAAGACCGCAGCAAAGGCTGAGATCGGGGCTGCAGTTTCAAAAAGATTTGGTTATGCGTCTGTGGTCTCTGTAATTCCTGGTGGCCCTGCAGACAAGGCCGGCCTGCAGGATACGGACATTCTGGAAGCAATTGAAGGCAAGAGCACGCGCGAGATGTCCCTGGCGGAGATTCGCAGCCGGCTATCAGGTGAACCCGGTTCGAACGTCAACTTGTCCGTAGTGCGTGCGCAGCGCTCCGAACCGCAAAAAGTAGTCGTGACCCGCGATGTTGTCACCGTGCCTCCCGTGAAGGACAAAATGCTGCAGGACGGCATTGCGCAAATCAAGGTTGACGCGCTCACCAAGGGTAAGTCCCAGGAGATTGCGGGCAAAGTCAAGTCCGTGCAGAAGGCGGGCGCGAGCAAGCTGATTCTCGACCTGCGTGATTGCGCCGAGGGCGAGGAGGCCGAAGGGATAGCGACCGCAAACCTCTTCTTGAATCACGGGACGATTACCTACCTGCAGGGGCAAAAATATCCCCGTGAGGCATTCAATGCCGATCCTTCAAAGGCAATTACCAATCTGCCCTTGGTAGTGCTCGTAAATAAGGGAACGGCGGGTCCGGCGGAGCTCGTAGCGGCAGCGGTGCTTGACAATGCCCGTGGGGACGTCGTAGGCGATAAGACTTTCGGCGACGGCTCGGTTCAGAAGCTGATCGAACTTCCCGATGGCGGTGCGATCATCCTCTCGATTGCGAAATATTATTCGCCGCAGGGCAAAGCCATTCAGGATACCGCGGTAACACCCAACGTTCTCGCAGCTGACGTCAACGACGACGTAGTTCTGCCGGACGAGGACGAGAATGCCTTACCTTCTGACATCGAGAAGAAAGCTGCACCTCAACACGACGAGCAACTCGACAAAGCTGTTGAGGTCTTGAAGAAGCGCCAAGGCTGAGGGCTTACCAATTCATCTTCTTTCGAAGCTCAGTAATGTGCGCGGTGTGGTGTCTTCCGTGCCAGGCATACAGCGCCAGATTTTTGTCTAGAGGCATGAGGCCGAGGTCTGGGTGCTTAAACGCTCGCTTCCAGTCCTCTGGCCCCAGTGAACGCAGCAGACGCACCCACCGATCATGCAGGTTTTCTAACAGCGCCAACGAGACTTCAATCGGCGTGGATTCTGTGTCCCCCAGCTTCGCCCAGCGGTCTTCAGCATAAGGCTTGATCGTTGGCTCATCTTCAGTCAAAGCCAACTTGAAGCGAACATAAGCGTTCATGTGGCTATCCGGGATGTGGTGCACAACTTGACGCACAGTCCATCCGCCATCGCGGTAGGGGATATCGAGCTGTTGAGCGGATAAGCCCGCAACCGCAGCGCGCATCTCCGCCGGAGTTCTTTCGATTTGCGCGATGAAAGTGCGCCGTTGCTCCTCTGATGGCGAACCTTCGTAGTGAAACTTCCCAATGGGAAAACGGGGATCAGACATAAGTTCCTTCCCGACTGAGTTGAGTTTCTGATTAACGCATGCTCATTCTGGGCACAGTTTCTTTTCTCTCTCTGTGGCTGTGTAACTCTGTGTTCTCTGTGGTTCAATCTTTTGAAAACCTCACCACAGAGCGCACAGAGTTACACAGAGCAAAGCCGCAGAGGCTAGGAAACAAGAAGAGCGAACGCGGCAGCGGTCACGGTTGATATAAAGTTCACGCCATTGTTTCCCAGCCCCTCGCTGTGCTCGATGGTTGCTCCAAGAATACTGTCAGCGATCATTCCGCAGATCGCCGCGGCCGCAGATATGATCGCTGAGCGAACCCCTAACCCTCTAATAACGGCAAAGACAATCGCAACAAGGAACCCTGCGGCGGCACCCGCCAGTGTTCCAGTCACAGTTATACCGCCATTAGTTCCCGGCGCAACTTTCTGCCACGTCGTAATCGATCGCGGAATTCCTCCGATTGCCTGGCCTATCTCACTCGAAACTGTATCCGCAGCAGCTTCAGCCAAGGCAGCAGCCATGGCGACTAACATCCGCCTCTCCGTCCAAAGCGCTGCGAACAGGATGGCACAAACCGCGGCTGTTCCGAGGTTCGCCAGCACCTGGAGGGTGTCTCTTCCGGCCTTGGCCTCAGCAGTCCCCAGTCGTTGCTTTCGGTGGTAGCCGATACGAGTAGCGGCCCAGGTCAGCGCGAATACTGAAAACAGGGCTGCAAAACCAGCAAGCCCCGCGGTCCAAAGCAGCACAAAACAGATGACTGCGCCAGCAACAGCACCGCCCATGGTTACGCCGCGAATCAAGCGTCCCAGCAAGGCAAATCCGGTGCTTACAGCTGCAAATACGTAAAATCTTGTGGAGAACGGCCTTGCTAAAACGTCCGTCAAGACTCCTAAGTAGCTCATAAACAATGAGAAAGACTCGCGCCGACCCACGCTCCGTTAGGTTTCATGTGCTGCACCAGAAGGGTAAACACTACCCGTAGTCGGCCGAAAATTCGGACCCCATCCCTCCCGCTTCCAGTTTCGATTACCGCTGCAATTCCAGTGCATCAAAATAGCCGGCGTAGTCTAAACTGCTACCCGGCGTTCTCTGGATTTCGGAGCGCCTGCTCTGGCAAAAAGCTACTGAGGATGAAACTATGGCTGCTTCGGTCTGGTCTGGATATCTTACCTTCGGCTTGATTTCAATGCCGGTCCGGCTGTTTTCCGGCGCGCGCAGTTCGAGCATCTCCTTCCACATGCTGCACCGCGACGACCTCACCCGCGTCAAGCAGCAGCTTATTTGCCCCAATGAAAACAAAGTGGTTGAGCGCAGCGAAATCGTGAAGGGATACGAATATCGCAAGAACGAATACGTGGTGATCGAGCCGGAAGAAATCAAGAAGATTGAACCAAAGACCGCGAAAACCATGGAGATTCTCGAATTCGTGAAGGCCAGCGATGTCGATCCCGTGTACTTTGAGTCTTCTTACTACATGATGCCCGAAGAGGCTGGCCGCCGCCCATACGCCCTTCTGACGAAAGCGCTCGAAGAGAGCGAATACGTGGCCATTGCGAAGCTCACCATGCACAACCGCGAGTACACGGTGTTTTTGCGGCCGCACGAGGGCGGATTGATGTTGCACACTATGTACTACGAAGAAGAGGTCCGCAAGGTGGAAGGGTTCGGCGCTCCTGACGTGGAGTTGAAAGACGCAGAGGTCAAGGTTGCGCATCAATTGATCGAAGCTCTCGCTACGGAGTGGGAGCCAGAGAAATTCAAAGATGAATTCCAGGAAAATCTCAAGAACATGATTCAGACGAAGCTCGAAGGCGGCAAGATTGCCGAAGTCGAGAAGCCGAAGAAGATGGCGCCTGTCGTCGATCTCATGGCTGCACTCAAGCAGAGCCTTGCTGAAATGGAAGGCAGGAAGAAACCGGCAGCCGCAGTGGCAGAGACACCGCGAAAGCGGGCAAAACGATAAGCTTTGTCGTTAGTCATCCGTTCTTGCTCGTCGGCTATCCCCAAAAGGTTACGGTTGGCGAACGACGCAAAGACCGACGACAACGATAACAACCGTCCAGACAACCTTCCCTCCCCTGGATTGCTTCCTACTCTCAATTCAGTCCATTGCGCACCCGGTGGCGAACTTTGCCCCCAAGCCGTTAGAATAAGCAATTCCCAATGAGAGTTCTCGGTAGGATCAGTGCCTCGTCGGTGCCTTTGCGCCTTGTGGTAACAGGATTCATCCTGCTCACTGAGATTTCACTGATGGGCTGCGGGGAAACATATCGTCCGATCGCGCAGCCGATTCAAGGCGTACTACCCAGTCCGGCAGCTGCGCACTCCCTTATAGCAATCAATGCCGATGGCATAGGCAGCAACAATCGCGGCAACGGGTCGGCCAGCAATATCGACGCATCGGGGGACAGCGTGCAAGGCAATCTCATCGTGGGCATAGCGCCAGTCCATGCCGCCCTAACTCCGAATGGCTCGAATCTCTATGTCGCGAACAGCGCACAGGATACGGTGACGGCAAATAGGACATCCGCACCGACCAGCGTCGCCGCGACCATCAGTTTGCCGCCTTCACCTTCGGCTCAAATTACACAGGTCTCGGGGAATGGGAGCACCGCTACGTACACTTATACCGGTGCAAGTGGATTGTTTTCGACCGGCGACACGGTTTATGTCAGCGGCTGCACTACAGCGGGATTTAATGGCGCATTCACTATTACCGCCGCATCGGCCAATTCATTTTCGGTGGCCAATTCGACCAGCGGCGCTGATAACCCCGAATCGTCTGGTGCGCTTGCAAAGGTCCCAAATGCTGTGTTCGTGAATTCCACCGACAACAACAACATGTACGCGGCCGGGTACGGCACGAATTTGCTTTATGTGATCAATACCGGCACCAATGTTGTCAGCGCTTCTATTCCAGTCGGGGCCCATCCGGTGGCGTTGGCAGAGACGCCTGACAATCGCAAAGTGTACGTCGCTAATCATGGAAGCAGCATCGTCGGCGGTAGTGTGTCGGTCATTGACACATCTTCTGGAACGGTGTCCAACACGATTTGTCTTGCCGGCGGCACTGCGCCCTCCTGCGCAACCGGGTCTGCTCCAGTCTGGGCAGTGGCCCGTGCGGACAGCGGACAAGTTTTCATTTTGGACGCGAACGGGACAGTCTATGCGATCGAAACCTCCTCGGATACAGTTGTGGGTACCGCCTCCGCTGGTGCGGGCGCAAATTTCATGTTTTTTGACAAGAATTTCGGCCGTCTGTTCGCCACCAATCCGGTTGCGGGAAGCCTGAATATTTTTGACGTCTCCGGGAGCGCACCTGTGCCGCACCCCGGTAACCCAATCGCGATTGCGCCAGTCACTGGCCCGGGGTGGTGTACCACGGCGGCCGTTCCCCAATCCGTGACTGTGCTCGGTGATGGCACACGCGCATACGTATCGAGTTATGAACTGGATAACGGATCCGTGTGCACGCAGGCCTCCGTAATCGATACTGGAAGCGGCACACTTACAAAGACGATTCCACTCGTTAAAGCGACCGATACCTCAGCCGTTACCGGCTGCGGCACCGTGGGGTTCCGCGTCTTCACGGTTTCGTCTGCTGGAGGAACAAATTCAAGATTTAAGACATATGTCTCACAATGCGACGCGGGTAATATCGCGGTGATAGATACCTATCCTGCCAACGGGAATCCCGCTGACACGTACGCGGGGATTCTAATCACTGGGCCTCTGAGTACTTTTCCCCCACTCCCAAATGGAATCCCGCCGTCGCAGAACCCAGTTTTCCTTGTGCAAGCGCCGTAATCCTATTCCGACGTCGTTCAGCAGCACTGGGCGCGCTGTCCTTCTGAACGAATTCAGCGAGGAGGGATCTCTCTTCCGCAGCTGCGCGAATATCGTGGGATGAGCGGTAGCTCACGCGAGGCAGTACTGACGCGCCCGGCAGATGGTCCAATTAGCATTTGGGATGTTGGGAGGGACTAAACCGCAGCTGCGGCCGCCGCGGCAGCGTTGCCATATCGCAAGGCAATGTTCATGAACACGGTACCGCTGGTGGTCTCAAAGCAAAGCACCAGAGCCTCGATCTCAGGCGTGCTCTTGGCTCCATGCTCGGAGGTATGCAGGTGAGGAGGATGCACCCGGAAGCGGAAGCCTTCGTCATTTAGAGTTGCCACAGCATTGCCGATTACCTGGTTCGCTAGTTCGCACACGGCTTCGCGCACCAGTGCATCGGTCTCGGGGACTTCAGCTCCCGAGAGAAGGCTGGCAATCTTTGCCGCCGTTTGCGGCGCAAGATCCAGGATGATCCGCCCTTCGATGTCGCCGCTCAATTCCACCACAGCCGCGACGCCCTTACGACGATATGCGTCCTCTTCCATCGTCAGGTTCCCGATCTCGATAGGTGACTTCAGTCCCTGCGACAATACCGCGTCTGCCGCGTTGATGAACGGCTGGATCAATCCCATCTTCATAGTCTAGGCCCCTGCGCCGGCCGAAGCGGCAACCGCTCCGTCTTCTCCCAACACATACTTGATGACCTCGTACAACACGTCCGGCTTTACTGGTTTTTGAACAAAGTGGCGGGCGCCTCGTTGCAACGCCGCAACAATGTTCTCTTGATAACCGACCGACGACACCATGACGATGCGCGCGTCCGGATTCTGCTGCACGATCTTCTCGGCGGCCTCAATACCCTCCATTTGTGGCATGGTAATGTCCATGAGCACAATGTCAGGTTTGCTCCGGTCGTACTCGCTGATGGCTGTCAGCCCATCTCCGGCTTCGCCCGCGACCTCGCCGCCAAAGGATTCGATGATCCGGGCGAGATTCTTGCGCGCGAAGACGGAATCATCCACGATCAAGTAACGGACTGCTTGACCGTCTTTGCTCCGCTTGATTGCTGCAAACTGCTCCATACCTTCCTCCTGTTTCGCTCCACTCCCCGGCGCTCTCGAGTTGCGCCGAAACCCTCAGTTCTGGCCTGCCCCCATCGCCTTCTTCGGCGCCGCTTGCTGACCCAGGCACTGCGCTTGCAGCGCGCTGGCCAGAGCCTGCAAGTCGATCACCCGCATGGCGTGTCCTCTTTCAATCGCAGCCTTTGGCATGCCGAAAACCACACAAGACTGCTCACTCTGCGCGATGGTCATTCCACCGGCTGCCTTAATCGAACCTAATCCGTTTGCGCCGTCGTCTCCCATACCTGTCATGATTACCCCTACCGCACGGGACCCAAACTCCTCGGCCACACTTTTAAACAAGACATCGGCAGAAGGCCGATGTCCGTTTACTCTCGGCTCGTCACTCAGCACCGCCACGTCTCCTAGAGGTAGGCGTTTTACCTTTAAATGCCTGCTCCCGGGACACACTAGCACCCGGCCGGCTTGCAGAATGTCTCCCGATTGCGCTTCCTTGACGCTCAATGCGGTGCACTCATCCAGACGGCGAGCAAACATCTCCGTAAAGCCTTCCGGCATGTGTTGCACAACCACGATGCTTCCAGGAAAGTCCGCGGGCAATTGCGATAGCACGTATTGCAGAGACTGTGGGCCACCCGTCGAGACACCTATAGCAACGACCTTCGTCGCCGGTTGAACAATCGACGACGAGGCCTTTTTTCTCCTCACCGGCTCTGAGAATTCCACTGGAGCCGCAATCTGAATTCCCCGGCTCTGTGCTGCCGCTTTGATCTTCGCGATCAGTTCGCGCGCGCTTTCCTGCATGCGCGACGCCACGTCTGCCGGCTTGGTGACAAAATCAAATGCTCCCAGTGAGAGCGCCTTCAAGGTGACAGATGCGCCCTCTGTGCTGTGCGAACTCACTACGATCACCGGCAGGCGGTGGCGTCGCATGATCTCTTTCAGCATGTCCAGACCACCCATGCCGGGCATCTCGAGATCTAAAGTCACAACCTGCGGCTTGAGTTCCTGTATCTTCTTCAGCCCAAAATTGCCATCCATCGCAGTTCCGACCACGTGGATTGAGCTGTCACTCTCAATAAGCTGCGGAATGAGCTTCCGCATGAGTGCAGAATCATCAACCACAAGTACCCGCACCGGTTGTGCGCTCATTGCCGCACCTCTGTCGATGGTCTTTGTGGTTGGGCAGCGGCGAAGATCGCCGCTTGCCTGACATCCGTGCCGTGGCGAACGAACCGATCCATTAAGGCGGCAAGATTCATGATCAATACGACACGCCCATCTCCCAGAATTGACGCGCTGCTGACCAAGTCGGTGGAAATAGTCTGATCATCCAGCGATTTGGTCACAAGCTCTTCTTCTCCCTCCAGAGAATCGACCACCAAGCCCAGCTTGCGCTCTCCGAAGGTCAGTACCAATACAAAAATTTTTTCTTTGTCAGCGTCATCCTCTGCTGTTCGCCGTGGCGACACTCTTACCAGCGGCAAAACCTGGTCACGCAACTGCAAAACTTCGGTCGAGTCCACGCGATGCAACTCGCCCCCTTGCGCACGAGCGATCTCAGCGACTGAGTTCAGCGGAATTGCATAAAGTTTGCTCTCGATCCGAAACATCAAGGCTTGAATAATGGCCAGGGTCAGAGGCAGTTTCAGCCGGAAAACCGTGCCCTGGCCAAGCTCAGTCTCCAATTCCACTTTGCCCTTCATGCGACCGAGGACGCTGCGCACCACATCAAGGCCCACGCCGCGCCCTGAAATTTCGGTGATCTCGTCCGCCGTGCTAAATCCCGGGCGGAAGATCAGATCGAATGCATCCTGCGCCGGCATCCTGGCCGCCTCTTCGCGTGTAATCAGGCCGGTTTGGACTGCCTTGGTCTTGACCTGCTCAGGATCGATTCCCGCACCATCGTCTCTGATCTCGACCATCAAGTGGTTCGCCTGATGGTATGCATGCAGGTGGATGCTTCCCTGTGCTGGCTTCCCTGCCCTTTCTCTCTCCTCCGGCATCTCAATGCCGTGGCTGACCGAATTACGGACAATATGGGTAAGCGGCTCGGCAATTGCGTCCAGCAGGCCTTTATCGACGTCCGTTTCCTGGCCCGTGATCTTCAACTGCACCTGCTTGCCACACCGTTTCGCTGTATCGCGCACGATACGCGGAAAGCGCCGGAAGAGCTGTTCGACAGGAACCATCCGGATTTTCATGACTGAACGTTGCAGGTCATTCATGACTCGCGATTGAAAACCCATTGCATCCGCGAATCGCAATCGCAACGAATCTTTTGGGAACCGGCGCGAGAACTCCTGGACCGCTTGTTGCAGCATGGATTTCGCAATAATCATCTCGCCGACCAGGTTCATCACGTTGTCGATGCGCTCCGCTCCCACGCGCAGAATGTTTTCCGAAACCGGAGTAGCGGCCGCAGAAGCAGAGTCAACTACACGAGCTTCTACGGGTTGAGCTTGTACCTCGGCCAGCGACGCTTCGCCCGCGCTGGCTGGCGGTCCCTGTTCAGTTTCTCCGGGACGGGCATTCATTTCGAAATACTCGACACGTGAGATGACTGTCGGGATCAGACACTTCGACACGATCAACGTTTCCGGCGCATTGGTTGCGATCAGCAGGTCCAGTTTCTTTGCCTGTTCTCCCCCGCCCTCTGGCCGCACTCCTAAGATTTGAGCCACAGTGCCAAGTGCACTAGCTACCAGCTGGCGAGCGGCAATCGGCATAGCGCACATCCGGTCGATATGCGCCACTACATGAAATATTCTGTTGTCGCCCTGACGCGCTGCCTCCGCCGCCATCTGCTCGTATTCCGTCCAGGAAACGGCGGGCGAAGCGGCCGTGCCCTTCTTGCTGGCCGGGGCTGTGGACGCAAGACTCAGGACCATTTTCTGCAGGGCAGTTGTATCCGGCATGGGGCTCTGCTGGCGATAAGCGTTCAGTATTTCTCCGAAAACATCCGCTGCAAGTAGGGCCAATTCGACCAGCGACACTGTTGATTTCGTGATATCCGCGGCGAGCGCGTCTTCGAGCTTATGTGCCAGATCGCTTAATTCTTTGAATCCGCACGCGGCCGCATCGCCCTTGAGTGTGTGCACCGTGCGCCGGATGCTGCGGACGATCTCGGCGTCGCGAGGGGTCTTCTCAAGTTTCAATGCATCGTCGTTGAGGGCCTGCAGAAGTTCTTGCGAGGTCTCGAAGAACAGCTCGCGCATTTCCGCGCCGCGATCGTCGGAGAATTGACTCATTCCGGCACCTCGATGCGCTTGTAGGCGGTTCCGCTGTTGCGATACACCATGGAGAACTTGTCAGTCAGTCCGAGCAGGCTCTCTGCGTGGCCGACCAGCAGATAGCCACCCGGAGCAAGACACCGATAGAACTTCTCGACCAACCTGCGTTGCTCGGGTTCGTCGAAGTACATCATCACGTTGCGGCAGAAGATGACATCATTTTGTTGCGGCAAGAATTCCGTCTTCAAATTGTGAAAGTCGAAGTGCACCAACTCCTTCACGGCCTTTTTTACGGCATAGCGATCCGCAACTTTATCGAAATAGCGAAGACGATAGCTGTAATCGACCGACGCCATCTGCGACTCGCTGTACGTGCCTTCCTGCCCGGCGCGAAGCACTGAATAGTTGATGTCGCTTGCCGGAATCTCAACCTTCCATGGCGGTGGCACTAGGGGTTTCGGCCAGACTGTCTCTGCGGGATTAGGCATTCGCAGCTGGTGATAGGCCAAGGCATCAGCCACAAGCATGGCGATCGTATACGCCTCCTGGCCAGTTGAGCAGCCCGCGCTCCAGATGCGCAATGAGCGTTCTCCACTTGCTTCTTTCTGATGGATCAGCTCGTCGAGGATGTAGCGGTGAAACAGATCCAGTTGCGCCTTATTGCGAAAAAAACTTGTTTCGTTGACCGTTAGATCTTCCAGCAGGCGTGCAAGTTCGGGCTTCCCCTCCGCGCTGATCAGAAGACGGTAATACGCATAAAAGGAGTCCATGCGGCATTCGCGCAAGCGGCGTTGGAGGCGGTCCTGCAGAAAGTGGGTCCGCCGGGCGTCGAAGTGCATCCCGCATTCCTGGTAGACAAGGGTTTGTAGCAACCGCATTTCGGCATCGCTGAGCTGGATTGCTACGGCCGGAGTGCTCATATTCCCTCTGGCTGCTACTTTCCCGCGGCTGCGCGCCGGGTTTCGTCTTTGCCTTTGGCCGCCGAGGCGCTTCTCTGCATCGCGCCAAGGTCGAGGAGGCGAGTCATATCGAGGAGCACGATCAAACGCCCCTTGTACTTGCCCAGACCAGTTACACAATTCAGTCCACCCTCCTGCAGGGCAGACGGAGAAGGCTCTACGTCAGAGACCGGAATCTTCAGCACTTCGGAAGCAGAATCCACGATCAGCCCGGAAAGCTTGCCATGGTGTTCCACGACGAGGATCCGATTTCTCTTGCCGGCAGTGACTTTCTTCTCGCCCAAGCGCTTGCGCAGGTCGAGCACAGAGACAATCTTTCCGCGAAGATTGATGACCCCTTCCATGAACTCGGGAGCGTCGGGGACCGCCGTGATTTCCGGGACGCGCACGATCTCATGCAACGACGTGATCGGCACGCCGTAGGTTTCGCGCCCAACCTGGAAGCCCACAATGTGAAGCTCGCGGCCGACTGTTTGTCCCGTGCTCATGCCCTGGACCCTGCGGCTGCTTGCCGTGTGCTCCTGCGTCCCTTGTCTTCCAGGAGCGTGTTATCGGTTTCGACTCCGAAGCGGTTCATCGACTCGAGCAGGCCGCGCGACATCTTCGACATCTGTTCGGCTGATGCCGCGAGCTCAGTCGAGCCAGAAGTGGTTTGCTGTACCAGTTCCCGCATCCGCTCCATCGCTTTCACCACTGCATGGGCGCCTGAAGCCTGCTCTTCAACTGCCGAGTTGATCTCGTGAGTAATCTCATTTAAGCGAGTCGTAGCGCGCGCAATCTGCGACGAACCATGTGACTGCTCATTCGTAGCGGCGCCGATCTCCTGCGCGAACTTGTAGACTTCCGTGACCACGTTGGAAATCTTGCGCAACGCCTGATGCAGGTCCTGCCCAAGCTTGAGGCCCTGATCGACGATCTCCGTGCTCTCATGCATGTTTTCAACAGCTTTCCGCGCTTCTTTCTGAATGCTTTCGATAAGCTCGGAAATCTCTTTCGTGGACTGCGCAGATTTCTCTGCCAGCTTGCGCACTTCGTCAGCTACGACGGCGAATCCCAGGCCATGTTCGCCGGCGCGCGCCGCCTCAATTGCAGCATTGAGCGCCAGCAGATTTGTCTGCTCGGCTAGGTCGTCGATCACCTCGATAATTTTCCCTATGTCGTCAGCCCGGTGCCCGAGCACCCCGATGATTTCACCGGAGGCGAGAATGGTTCCATTGATCTTGTTCAGACCCTCGGTGGCTTTTTCCATTGTCGTGATGCCACTATGGACCTCCTCGCGCGACCGGTTGGAGATATCGAGAAGGACCTTTGCCGTATCGGCCACACGCTGAATCGAGGCGACCATTTCGTCAATCGAAGCTGAGGTCTCACTGACGCTTGAGGCCTGTATCTGCGTGCTCTTCACCATGTTTTGGACGTTGACGCTCATCTCGTGCATCGTGCTGGTGACCTCATCAATGGCAGAGGAGCTCTGCAGACTGATCTTGGCCGATTCGTCTGAAGCGCCGGCAACTTGCGCGGAAGCGCTAGCCACCTGTGACGCCGCGTCTCTGACGTTTCGTACCAGGCTGCGCAACCCCTCAACCATCTTGGCGAACGCATTACCTAACACATCGTTACCGGAACGCGGCTTGACTTCGACGCGAAGGTTCCCTCCCGCAATGGCTTCGGACACTGCAGCCATTTCCTTCAAATAAGTCACCATGCCATCGAAACTACGGCCCAGTTCCCCGATTTCATCGGCCCGTTTAATGTCGATTTTGTGATTGAGGTCACCTGCTTCGCCAATCTGCTCCGCCACCTGCATCAGGTTGGCAAGCGGACCCGTAATTGACTGCGCCGTACGGTACGCGATCACGATTCCAAACAGCAGTGCAACGAAAGTGGCGATGCTTGCGATAACGACAATTTCGATACCCGCGTCGTCGTCGGACTTCCTGCGCTTATCGACCAAGTTATTGGTTTCCTGGTCTACCTGACTAAGGTAATCGGTTGAAGTCTTGAGCCAAGAGGAAGGGTCCTTCTGCAAATAGTAGATTTGGAGATCGGCAACCGTGGCATTCCCTGCATCGACCTCACGTCTCTTTTCAAGCATTGGCCGGGCCAGGTCGGATGCCCATCCCGCTTCATTCTTCGCCATGTTATCGAGCGCGGCACGCTGCTGGTCAGAGGTCGCCAGCTTTTCACTCTTTGCCAGATATTCGCTGAATTGGCGGACACCTTCATTCATGTGGTCCACCTCGCGACTGTCCCCGCTAAGCAGGTAATTGCCCAGATACAGGCGGTTTTGCATCATCTGAAAACGGATCTGGTCCGTCAGCGTTTTCATATCAAGCGCTTGCGAGGCGGCCGCTTTTGCGCTGCGCTCGCGCTCCACCGCGACCAGGATGACCGCCAGCAAGATCAGCACCGTCAAGAGAATGGCACCGAACCTCACATAAAGTTGCTTGGTGATAGACATGAATCTGGCTCCGCTATTTCGACGGGCGTGTGCTAGTTGTTCGGGTCGAACCTGAACTCCAGGGTCTCCGTGGTGTCGCCATTGCCCGGGTCGAACTTCCATTTTTTCACTGCATCGACTGCCGCACTCACAAGAATCGGGTGACCGCCGATTACTTTCGTTTCCTTCACGTTTCCCGTTGGGGAAACTACGACTTCAAGTTTGACAACTCCAGTGAGCGACATCTTGCGAGCAATCTCCGGATAAGCGGGATATACTCTGCTCTTCACCTTGCGGTCCAGGTGTTCCTGACCAAACCCGCTAATCGGATAAGCAATTAAAACCAACGCGGCGAGAAGCAACGCAAGCGTCACAACCGAACTTCGCACACTACGAACGGTGCTGTTCACGGACAGGCCCCCTCAAGGATTAAACGTTTCAATATCGCAACAACTGGCACTTCGGGATGTTGCGTTAGCTGATCTTCACTTAACCCGCACGGAAGTTGTACCGAAATTGGAGATCTTGAATTACGTCGGTACCGTCTCGAAGGTCAGCAACGGACTCCTGGAAACTTTAAGCAGATGACGACGGGCTCCGCCGGTACCCTACGCCAAGACCCTTTTCCCTTGACTCAAATTGAGACCGCAGGATAGAGTCCCGTTTAATCAATAACTTGGAACATTATTACCTTCAGGAGTTGTTTACGGGAGCCGAGTACACCGTGGGAGCGCCGCCTGAAATACCCAGCCAGAACGCTCGCTTCCAGCAGTTGCTGCTCGAACTTTCTGATGCAGCTGCTAAGTCCCTATCTTCAAAGGAAATACTCCGGCTTTTTTGTCGCAGCGTCCGCGAGTATTTCGAAGTCAGTGGGGCGTGCATCTGGCAGTTCGTGCCCCCCGATCAACTTGTACCGATCGAGGCGGACGGCTGGATGGCTGAGCAGATTCTCAAGACACGCCTTAAGACAAGCCAAAGCACAATCGTAGTCGACGCGATCCAGAAGAGACGTGCTGTCGTAGCGAATGCCGTAACTCCGGCTCTCTCCCCTCTGGCTGCCGAGTTTCATACCAAGTCGCTGCTGGCGGCGCCGTTGATTGTATCTAATGAAGCGATTGGGGCTGTCGTGTTTGCGCATATTGAAGACTCCGCATTCTTCAATCAGGACCATGCCTCCAAAGCGACGATTTTGGCCGGCCAGTTAGGGAGCTTCCTCGAAGCAATGCGCCTGTCTCAGGAAAAAAAGGAAGAGAAACGGCGTGCAGCAATTCTTGCCGACGTAGCCCGAAGCTTCCGCGAGCAGCCAGATTCGCAATCGCTGATCGAATCCGTAGCCGAGCACCTGCGGGTTCTATTGCGGGCGCCACTTGTTTGCGTGCTGGGGCGTGAAGCAACAGGTTTTGAATTGTGGGCGGTCGCGGCGGAGAACCAAGAGAGTAGTAGTTCCATCCGTGCTCGCCAGGAGCGCAAAGGACTGCACTTCGCGTCGGACATCTCTAGCCGTGCGATAGCTGCTGGAGAGATGATTACGGTTTCAGTAAACCCTGCCTCGCATGCCCTCGAACATCTCGTCCCGACTGGAACACTGCTCGCTATGCCTTTTCTTACATCGAACAAGGAAGGCGCCGTTCTCATCTATCCCCGGCCCGAGGGCGCTTTCACACCCGAAGAAAAGAGACTGCTGCCAGTTGTCACGAGCTTTGCCGCCACTGCCATTGCGAATGCGGAACTCTACGGCACAGCACGCATTCAGGCGCAGGAGCTCCAACAAATTCTCAATATTACTTCTGAGCTAGGATCCGTCTCAGATCTAGAGCAGTTCATGCGCCGCTTTATTCAGCGGGCAAGCGACTTCCTCGGTTTCGAGCGTGCATTTGTTGGGCTGATTGAAAACGCCGCCATTCACGTCCGCTGGAGCTATCAACGCGGCCAGCATGGCCCAAGCGGTTATGTCATACCGGAAGGCGTTCTAACCCGGGCCATCTTTAACAAGGAAATCTTCTGGACAGATGACGCTACACAGGTACCGGGAACTAAGAAAAACGTACTGGCAGAATTCAATGTTCGCCAGCTGATCGCAGTACCTTTGCTGGGCACCGACCAGAGTCCACTCGGGGTCTTCGGCGTCCTGGATCAAAAGGAGAGGCTGCCAGTCTCTCAGGAGGATATCCGTCGCGCACAAGCGTTGGCAGCGCACATGACCGCCGCCCTGGAACTGAGCCGAAACCTGCTGCTTTCAGAACGCCACCGGCGTCGCTCTGAGGCTCTGGCCAACCTCGCGCTCGAAGCCAGCTCTCTGATTCGTGGACCGGAAGTAGCGCACAAATTTCTCGAACGCACAGCCAAAATCATGGATGCAGTCGATGCCGCCCTGGTCACTGATAACGGATCGATTACTTCAGCCATTGCGCTTCGTTCGTCGGCTTTGTTGCAAAACAAGCAGATGGAAGCGCAGTTCGCGTCTGCAGTGATGAAAGCAGTCGCCGGTTGTCAGGATCCGGTTCTCGTCAAGCCTGTCAGCGAACTGCTCGACGAAGAACTGTCCCGCAACATCGAATGGAAGAAAATCGTAATCGCACGCTTGACCGGCGCATCACGAGAGCTCCTTGGTGCACTCTGCCTCGCCGACTGCCAGGGCTCCTTCAGCCAGGAAGATGAACAGCTATTGAAGGCGATCGCCGGTCAGGCATCCGTTTCACTCCAGAACGCACAGTTCTTCACCCGCATGGAGCAAGCTACACGACATTGGGTGGAGACTTTCGATGCGATTGCGGATTTCATCGTCGCGCACGACGAATCCGGACACGTATTACGCGTGAATCGTTCGTTGGCTGACTTCATCGGTGTCAAACCCCAGGAATTGATCGGCTTGAATATGGCGACCCTGTTAGCCGCGTCTCCGCCAGGGCCTCTGCCCTTGTCCTGCCCATTCTGCCGGCCGACTGGCGATTTGTCTGACGAGTATGTCCATCCGACGCTGGAGCGGACTTTCCTGGTTTCAACTTCTCAGGTCCACGCGGCCAACAGCGAAGGCTTGCACACGGTCCACGTCCTGAAGGACATCACGGATCGTCGCGAGGCGGAGCGTCGTTACCGTGAACTATTCGACAATATTCAGGAAGGCTTATTTTTTTGCAGTCGCGATGGCAGATTTATCGAAGTGAATGATGCGTTGGTGCGCATGCTTGGCCGGGCCAACCGCGAGGAACTTCTCAGCTGCGATCCTCGTCACGACGTTTTCCCTTCGCCTGAGCAGCACGCTGCCCTCTTTGCCGCGATGGAACAGAAAGGGACATTGCGTAATCGCCCCGCTGTTCTAAGGCATAAAGATGGTAGCGCTGTCCACGTGCTCATCAATGCCTTTGCCGTTCACAATCCCCAGGGAGAAGTTTGTCAATATCGCGGCCTGATCCTTGACATCAGTGGGCTTAAGGCTTATCAGGCTGAACTGCAACGCGAGCGGGACTTCTCTGGCAAGATTCTAAACAACACTCAAAGTCTGATCCTGGTTGCCGATACTGCCGGGCTTATCAGTTATGCCAATCGCCGATGGCAGGTCATGGGTTATGAGCAGGAGGCAATTATCGGCAAGCCTCTGGAGTACCTGGTGGCGCCCTCAAGCGGCGATGCTTTCCGCGACGCCTACAAAGCCACTCTTTCTGGCACTCAAGTCGACAATCTAGACTTGCAGATTCTGCGCTCTGACCGGAAGGTTGGACAGTTCTCTGTCAACCTGAGCCCAATGCGCGATGATCAAGGTCAGGTAGACAGCATCGTGGTGGTGATGAGCGACGTCACTGATGCAGCGTCCCTGCAATCGAAGTTGATGCACACCGAAAAGATGGCTGCTGTTGGACAACTTGTTTCCGGAGTGGCCCACGAGGTCAACAATCCTTTGACCGCCATTCTGGGATTCGCAGATTTACTCATGGACAATCCCGAACTCCCGGAAACAGCTCGCAAAGATTTGCGCGTGATCCTTCAGGAGGCGCAGCGCACCAAACAAATTGTGCAGAACCTCCTCAGTTTCGCTCGCCAGGTACCGCCGCAACGCAAGCCAGTGCAGTTGAACCCCATCCTTAAGCGCACATTGCAGCTGCGTGCATACGATCTACAGAGTCGCGGCGTTCATGTAGCTGAAAACCTGCGTGAACACCTGCCGTTCGTAATCGGCGACTCACATCAACTCCAGCAGGTCTTCTTGAACATTTTGAATAATGCCTACGACGCGGTAAAAGAAAATATCCAAGCGCCGCAAATCGAAGTTTCAACAGCATCCAAGGATGACTATGTCGAAGTCACGTTCCGCGACAATGGCTGTGGCATCAGCCAGCCGGAGCGTATTTTCGATCCGTTCTTCACCACCAAGCAGGTCGGCGAAGGCACAGGATTAGGCCTGAGTATTTGCTACGGCATAGTCAAAGAGCACGGCGGCGAAATTCTCTGTGAGAACAACTCCGATAGCACCGGAGCGACTTTCATCGTGCGGCTCCCGGCGGTGCAAGAACGTGCATAGGCCTCAGCGACTGCAGGAGTCACACCCTTATGAGTACGCCCGCGCTCAAACCAAAGCAGCTCCCGATTTTGCTGATCGAAGACGAACCGGCCGTCATGACCTACGTTCAGGCAGTCCTTGAGCGCAGCGGTTACACTGTGATCTGCAGCGATTCTGGCGCAGAAGGATTGCGGCAGCTCGAGTCAGGAGAGTTCATGGGCGTGGTATCCGACATGCGTACACCAGGAGGAGTTGACGGGGCCGCCGTGTACGCGTGGATCTGCGCTAATCGTCCGGAGCTACAGTCGAAAGTCATTTTCATAACTGGTGATGTAGCAAATGCAGAAACAGTATCCACTCTGCGGAGCACTGGCGTGCCCTGCGTGGAAAAGCCGTTTCGGGTGCAGCAATTCATCTCTGTCATAGAAACAACGTTGGGAAAAGCGGGTCAATGAACGGACACGTGCAAAAGATCTGACTACGCGAACAAGAATTCTTTCGTCCTCAGCTCCTTAATCCTGTCCCTAAGCTTTGCCGCTTTTTCGAACTCGAACTTCTTCGCGGTTTCGCGCATTTCAGTCTCGAGCTTGGCAATGAACTCATCTAGTTCTTCCTGGCTCTTGAAATCAGGAATACCATCCGCCTCGACACTCGCCAATTCTGCATAGTCAGCGTCAATAATGCTGGCCAGAGACATATCGAGAGGCCGCACGATTGACTCCGGAGTGATTCCGTTCTCCACGTTGTACGCTTCTTGAATCGCGCGCCGCCGGTCTGTTTCGGTAATCGCCCTCTCCATCGAGTCAGTCATGCGGTCAGCATAGAGCACTGCCTTGCCATTCAAATTGCGTGCACAGCGACCTATCGTCTGAATCAATGAACCGCTCGATCGTAGAAATCCTTCCTTGTCAGCATCAAGCACGGCCACCAGCGATACCTCTGGCAGATCAAGCCCTTCGCGTAACAGATTGATCCCAATCAACACGTCAAATTCACCGCGTCGCAAGTCGCGCAGGATCTTCACGCGTTCAAGCGTCTCGATCTCCGAGTGCATGTACCGGCACTTTACACCGACCTCGCTGTAATATTCGGCCAGATCTTCGGCCATGCGTTTGGTCAACGTCGTAACAAGAACTCGCTCTCCACGCGAAACTCGCTCACGGATCTCGTGCAGGAGATCGTCAATCTGACCCTTCACCGGCCGGACCTCTACGGGCGGATCGACCAATCCCGTCGGGCGAATGATCTGCTCGACCACGACTCCCGCCGACTTAGTCAGCTCATATGGACCTGGGGTCGCTGAGACATAAATCAGCTGGTTCGTGCGGTGCTCGAATTCCTCGAATGTCAGCGGACGGTTGTCTAGTGCCGAAGGCAAACGGAATCCATACTCAACCAGGATTGACTTGCGCGAACGGTCGCCGTGATACATGCCATGCAATTGCGGCACGGTCTGGTGCGACTCGTCGATGAACATCAGGTAATCGCGCGCAAAATAATCAAGTAGCGTTGGCGGCGGCTCACCCGGCATTCTGCCTGTAAAGTGCCGCGAATAATTCTCAATCCCGTGGCAGTACCCGACCGACTTGATCATCTCCAGGTCATACATGGTTCGCTGATGCACGCGCTGCGCTTCGACCATGCGGCCCTGCTTTTCCAATTCTTTCTCCCACCACGCCAGCTCTTCCTTGATCGATTCAACCGCCCGCGACCTTGTCTCCGGCTTCATTACATAGTGCGTCTTCGGATAAATCGGCAGCCGCACATACTTCTGTTTCACAGTGCCAAACAGCGGATCGATCTGAGAGAGTGCCTCCACTTCATCACCCCAAAGTTCAATCCGGTAGGCCATATCGTCGTAGGTCGGGAAGATTTCAATTACGTCGCCGCGCACGCGAAAGGTTCCGCGACGAAAATCTCCATCGGTGCGCTCGTACAGAATTTCTACGAGTTTGCGCGTGATGTCTTCCCGCTTGATCTTTTGTCCCTTCTCAAGGAACAGCAACATGCCGTAGTAAGCTTCCGGAGACCCCAAACCGTAGATGCAGCTGACAGACGCCACAATCAGACAGTCACGCCGCTCAAACAGCGACCGCGTCGCGGAAAGACGCAGCTTGTCCAGTTCGTCGTTGATGGTCGCTTCTTTTTCGATGTATAGGTCCGCGGCGGGCACATATGCTTCCGGCTGGTAGTAGTCGTAATACGAAACGAAATATTCAACCGCATTGTTCGGAAAGAAATTCTTGAACTCGTGATAGAGCTGTGCTGCCAGTGTCTTGTTATGCGCCATCACCAGCGCCGGCCGGTTCACCTCCTCGATTACTTTGGCCATTGTGTAGGTCTTGCCTGAGCCGGTGACGCCGAGCAGGACCTGGTGCTGCTCCCGGTCGAACACCCCGCGTACTAGCGACTCGATCGCCTTGCCTTGGTCGCCTTTTGGTCTGTAATCACTGACGAGTCTGAAATCCATCGGAAACCCGCGGAGCAGCCTGAGCTGAGGGAAGCTCGCACCGGGAGCCTAACGACAGGAGGTGATTTTCCCGGGTGAGTATCTCTAAATTATAACGTGGGTAGCACGACGTGGGGTCTGTGCGGAGTTAAACATCCACGATCAATGCGGCAATTTGAAGTTGATAGTGATCTGCGTCTCGATTTCCACCGGTTCGCCATTCAGCAAGTAAGGGCGGTATTTCCACTGCCGTACAGCATCGACCGCCGACTTTGCGAGCGTCGACTCACCCGAAAGGACTTTGATTTGGCTGATCGCACCGGTCTTGCTGATTGTAGCCAGGAGTTCTACAACACCCTCCTTGCGCATCTGCAAAGCTGACATCGGGTACGACGGCGGCACCCGCTTCACCAATAGTCCTTGAGTAATTCCTTGTGAAATGCGCAGCGTTCCTGGTGTGGGCTTCGGTAGAGTCACGTTTGTGGCTACGATTCCCGCAAGGGCGGAATTAGACGTACTCGCATCCCCCAGCACGACCGGCGGTGGTGCTGGTGCGGGCGCCTCCGATTGAGAAGACGATGGCCGAACAGCTTTCTTGCTCACCTGAAGCGGCTTCGGAGCGACCGTCACAGTTGGTTCAGGTTCTTCTGCAGGCGGTGAGATATCAATTCTTTCTTTGGTCGGGAACCCTTCGGCTGCTACTGATGTTGTCGCGGGGGCTGTCGCACTTGAGTTGCTCGGAACGTTGGCCTCCGCACTCGCGGGAGGCAGATTGGCCGCCGGGACTTCCGATGAAGTCACGCTCGAATCCGGAGATGGTCTTGTCTCCGCTGTTTGCACCGGAGCAGATGCCGGGGGCGCCGCAGGCGCAGCTCCAAAATGGATATAACGCATCGGCTGGAACTTTCGCCAACCAAAATATCCCGCTGCACCAACGATCAACAGGCACGCGACGATCCAGATCACCTTGCTGCCGCCCCCGCTTTTGGGCATCGGCTGGCGCGCATGTGAAAGGATCGATGGAATGTTAAGTTCAGTTTCGTGCCGGAAAGTGGTCTCTGGGAATATTGGATCTTGCGTTGCCAGCGGTGGCGCAGTCCTCACCTCCGGTGGAGATTTCATTTCGGTTACGCTCGCGACTGAATGATCCGATTTTTCGCGGGCCATTGCAGGCGCAGCCGCAGCTCCTGCGGACCTTCCGGTTACCGGTCCGGCAATATTCAATGACGTGACTGCAGCTGGCCGTATCGGCTGAGCCGGTTCTGTTACTGGGGCTTTCGCCTGCTCAGCCTCCAACAACGATGAAGGCATCGCTCCCCTTGCGAGCGGAGCGGGCTGAGGAGTATTCGCGACTCCCGGGTTTGACAATGCAGACGGCACCGTTGCGGCTGGAAACCCTGGCGATACCGGGGCGTGAGTATCCACATGCGCCTGCGCATGACCTTCTGCGGTCGGCCGTGGCCCTGGGGCGTTTTTTCTCAGCAGGCCTTTGGCAACTCGTAAAGTGTTCTTTGATTGTTCAATGTTTATCGGCTTGGTGAGTACCAAATTCGCGCCGATCTTGAAGGCCTTAGCTACTCCGGTCTGCCCTTCCGCCACTGCCACACACAATGAACTGTGGTTCAGTGTCGAGTTCCGCGCACCCTTAAAGAGCACCGATGCGTTCTGCTCATCGTTGCAGTCGACCACCAGCGCGTCGAAAGGCTCTTCGCTTAACTTCTTGACGGTGATATACGGCTCAAACGAGAGCTCAACCGTAAACTCCAGCTCGCTCAGAACTTGCGTGACCAGGCGCGCAGCAGCCTCGTCCGGACAGAAAAGGAGGGCCTTGTAGCTCATACTGCGATACTAGGTACACTGGTATACAGCAGCAAGTTACTGACGTAATTGAGTAATGCGAGCGGAAGAGGACGCAAAACCGCGTATTCCGTTGTGGCTGAAGCTGATCTGGACAGCGTGGATCGCAGTCTGGATTCCGGCCTATTGGCGCCAGTACGGCGCGCAAAATTTCCTTTTCTTTTGCGACATCGGAAACCTTCTCATCACCGCAGCATTGTGGCTCGAAAGTCCGCTGATCTTCTCCTGGCAAGCCGTCGGGCTGCTAGCCTTTCAAACTCTTTACGCAATTGATCTGATCGGCGCATTTCTATTTTTACGGCATGCCTTTGGCGGAACCGAATACATGTTCGACCCTAGGATCCCGCTTCTGGTTCGATTACTGGGTCTTTATCACCTTGTCGTTCCGCCCTTGCTGCTGTGGGCTGTGTACAGGCTCGGATACGACACCCGTGCGTTGAAATGGCAAACGCTAACAATTTGGATTCTTGTTCCAATTAATTTTTGGTGGCGCCCACAGTTCAATGTGAACTGGGCCCGGGGACTCGGCCACGAACAGCACGTTATGCCGGCGTTGCTATATCTCGCAGGCTACTTGGTCGTCGTTCCTCTTGGTGTTTATTGTCCGACACACTTGTTTCTGAAACATTGGTCAGCACGTTCTCAGGCCTGAAGTATCAAGGGAGCTTGTCCACAGCCCAGTTTTGTTTGCCGTCGCGCGTCACAAGAACAGTGCAGATGCGAGGGTGCGCATTCGATCCGGAGCTGCTGAAGAGCACAACCGGAAATGCGTAAATGCGCGGACTCACTCGTCGCCCCCGCGAGATCTCATAGGCCGCGCCTTGGCCGGGCGAGAAAAATTCCTGCAGCTTCTCGGCCGACAAATGTTCCCGTGCCGAATCAGTCAGCATTACGATTCCTGTTTCGTGATCCTCGCTTTGCCAGGCGTGCAGAAATCGGTTCGCAGCCGCAAGGGCGGAGCTGTAGAAAGGATCGATCGCGTGTTGTGCCTTCCTATGCGCGTGCGCAAAGGAATTACCTGGAATAGCGCAAAGAAGAAGAACCCAGACTGTTCGATGCATGATGAAGAAATTTTCTGAGGAACTGAGCAGGCAGGAAAGAGATCACTCAGGTTCCTTCAAAGCACAACCCGCAGCGAGGAATTTCTTGCGAAAAATTGTAGTCCGTAAAAGGCCAGGCGTACGAGATTTGAGGCTTGGATCTCGCGTTTATGCGATCCACTTCGCCAAAAGGAACGCCGCTGTAGCCGCAATGCCTCCAATCACCATAGTCTGAAACGCGCTTCGTAGCGCCCGGGCTCCGGTGTATCTGCCTTTAATGAATCCGAAAACTCCCAAAGCCGCGAGCGTCACGGCCGCAGAAACAATCAAGCCACGAAAGGCATTATTCAACACAATATATGGCGAAAGAGGAATCAGGCCTCCGGCAACATATGCACCGGCAATCGTCGCTGCGCTGGTCACAGCCCTTTTGGGATCGGGCGGCTCCAAACCAAGTTCGAAACGCATCATGAAATCCACCCAGGCATCGCGACGTTGGCTCAGGGCTTCCACAATGGGTCTACTCTGTTCAGCCGTCAACCCGTACTCCTGGAACACGTAACTCACTTCCGCTTTCTCCTGCTCCGGTATTTCCTCCACTTCCCGATATTCCCGGATCCGCTCCTGTTCATAATGTTCCGCGTCGCCCCTTGCCGCCAAGTATCCGCCCAAGCCCATAGCAATCGATCCCGCAGCAATTTCCGCAAGGCCTCCTACGACGATCAGCCGCGTATTCATCACTGCCCCTGAAAGTCCGGCTGCGAGAGCGAACGGAACAGTCAGCCCATCCGACATTCCAATCACTACATCGCGGACGAAATTACTGGCGGTGAAATGCTTCTCGATGTGCGTGACGTGTACCATCAGGCTTGTGCCTCCTCTTGTAGCGACTTCAATTTTTCTCGCGCCAGCTGAATGACACTCCGTTCACCCCGGTATGCAAGTTTTTTCTGCGCATCTTCGATTGGAATCCAGCGGGATTGCTTCACTTCAATTCGCATATCGGGTGAAATTTCGTCAATGGTTCCCGACTCATACTGCAACAGGTAAAAGGTGACTATCTTAAATACTCGCTGCCTATCTCCCCAGGATCGAACGTAGACGTACTTAATGTCGGTGAGTTTGGTCAGAACCTTGGCCAGAATCCCGGTTTCTTCCCGAACCTCGCGAACAGCTGTCTCGGCCGGCTTTTCGCCGGGATCGATCAGTCCCTTGGGCAACGCCAACACCTCTTTCTTTTGACGTTTTTTGTCACTTTCGCCGGGTGTTGGCTCCCCACGCGGCTCAATTACCGCGACTTCCCATCCGGTTGTAGCAGGCCTCACCACAACTCCGCCGGCGGATATCTCTCGTAACATTCGTTGGTTACTCCGATCCAACTCAACAGTAACAAACAGCTTGGTTTTGTGTTCTAAATAAATAGGGGATACGTAAATTCCCCGCCGTTTCTGAGGTCTGTACGCACATTCGGGGCGGCATCAAACTTGCTGTAGAAACTGTGCACGGCCGGAGGCCTGAGGTATGGCCATAAAGGGCTTGCAAAAGATCGTTCGCTCGGTGCGCGCTCTCGGGCGCAGCATCTCCGGCAATCCTGTCTCAGTCGCGTCGTCTCCTGCTCCTGCCATCGGACTCGCTCTGGGCGGTGGATTTGCACGTGGCATCGTTCACATCGGTGTTTTGAAGGTCCTCGAACAAGAAGGAATTCCTGTAAGTTGCGTTGCAGGAACCAGCGTTGGGGCACTGATTGGAGCCGCCTATTGCAGTGGAGTTTCACCTGCCGAACTGGAGCAAATCGCCGCGCGTGTGCGCTTTCGCGATTTGGCCCGCTGGACGCTTTCGCGCCTTGGTTTTGCCACCAACTTGCGAATGATCACTTTCTTGAGCAAAGTGCTCAAGGTCCACACGTTCGAGGAGCTACAAATTCCACTGGCCGTAACCGCAACAGACTTCGGATCAGGTGAAGGCGTGGTTTTTCGCTCTGGACCACTCAACGATGCCGTGCGAGCAAGTTGTGCCTATCCTGGCGTCTTCCTTCCCGTAAAAGTGAACGGAAGACTGCTGGTGGATGGAATGCTGGCTCACTCCCTTCCAACCAAGCCTGCAAGGGACATGGGTGCCGACCGCGTTTTGGCCGTGAGTTTGCGCAGTCACTGGAAGAATAATGACGGTCCACGGCACATTTTTGATGTCATCGGGCAGTGTTTTTCAATCGCGCAAGACATGAATTGCGCCAACGCCCGGCAGTGCGCTGACCTGGTGATAGAGCCCGACGTGACCGGGTATCGCTACGATGACTTCGAACATAGTGCAGATCTCGTGGCAATCGGCGAAGCTGCCACTCGCGCAGCTCTTCCTGAAATCCGCAAGTGGTCCGAAGCAGAGAAAACAAAGCACGCAGTTTCGTCTGGCCTGGGCGCCGCCTTAGAACCAGTTTCTCCTAAGTAAGTTCGTTTCTCGATCGCTGTTTGCGCTCCATCATCTGCATGTAGCGATCGATTTGTTGTTCCGTAGTTCGCCAGGCGCTCGAAGCGTCCCCGTAAAAGAACCGATACCATTCGACGGTCCAGGCAATGGCTTCGTCCTTGCTCAGGAGATTCGACCAGCCGAGTTGGGCCTGTTTCCTTGAAGCTTTCAATTCTGCCGCGGGCGAATCGGTGTGTTCGGGCTTCGAATCTACGGCTGAACCTTCGGCACCGTCCCAAAGGCGGACAAAATTCTTAGCCAGTTGAGCGGCTGGGATCTCATGGTGACTATCCGGTCCGAAATCCCAGGTGCCGGAATGCTGGTGACCGTTCTCAAACAACTTCCGCGCCAAGGACAAATATGCGCACACGGCTTCCAGCACGTGCCAGGTACGGAGGGCTGGCCCATTCGAGAGGTCTACCGGTTCACCACACATTATGCTGCGGACAAGATTTGGCACAGTCCGTCCTTCCCGCCAATCACCACCACCAATTACTTCCCCCGCCCTCGCAGTTGCAACAGCTGTGCTCGTTGTTTGTAAAAAGGAGTGGGAAAACGCCGAGCCAACCAGTTCAATACATGCCATGGTCGCATTAAAGACATCCAGGGTGCCTTTGTCTCTTGGAGTGGATGTTAGGCCGCCCTCGATCCCACCGATATTAACAATCGCCCGCACGGAGCCCGTAAGTCTGGCCTCTTCGATGATGAACACAGTACCCAGCACATTTATGAAGAAGGTTTCGGTAGGTTCGCGGTACGCAAGCTGCGGAGTCGATCGTGTGGCACAGTGAAGGACGATTTCCGGCTGAAATTCTGCGAAGGCATTCGCCAGTGCGTCGCGGTCGCGCACATCGGCAAAGATCGACGTCATGCCGCGATCAAGGAGGGTTGCATCAAAAAAGTTGGGACGTGAAATCGGAGGTAGTCCGTATCCACAAACCTGCGCACCAAGAAGTTTCAGCCACGCCACTGTCCATCCGCCCTGGAAACCAGTGTGCCCGGTTACCAGCACGCGCTTTCCGCGATAGAAGTCATGCAAAGAATGAGACATCAGCGTAGCCAGTAGATGACGGCTGCGGCCACCGCGGTGATAAGTAGAGTGGCAATCGTGTATCCGTGAGTGGTGATCCAATTCCCGGATTTTGGTTGACTAAACAACCCGGGAGGGGAAGCTAAACTACCTGCTCGCTGATCGCAGTCCATACACACGATGCGTCCGGGTGAGACTGGAAAGCCGCAGGATTGACACAAGTGAACGCTTGCCGGACCTGAAACCAACTCTGGCTCTTTATTGGTGAGAGCGGGAGCGATTCCCTCGGGAGCGTGCCATGAGACAGCTGCCTCAACTCTATGCCGGTTGCGGATTTCGGATGATATTACGAGCGCTGAACCTTCGGCGGCGTACATATGATCGATCGCCGTGCTCGCCAAATCTGCCAGACGCGCGAGCGATTCTGAGTCGTGATCGTTGAATTCGTGGCCATTCGAAACGATTTGAAAAAAGGCTTCCATCTCCGATTCGCGATTCACAGGAATCATCAGCTTTTTTCGAAATGGCTGGCGCGTCGAACTGTATTGGAACGACTCTCCGTGCGGCTTGGAGACTTCAGTGCCAATCTCGGGAGCGCCGTCACCGGATGCAGCCCGATAGACGAACCGCTCGCCTTCGCGTAGCGCAATGGCGCTCCAACTGGCGCCAGTTATAAAGCGGGCCCGTTCGGCCAGCAGTTGCAGGCACGCATACAATTCGACTCTGGCGCTTAGGAGGAACTGCGATGTACCCGATGCCTCCGCGGTTGCGTGCGATGCCGGTGCCAATTTGGTTGCAGTGCCCTGTCCCATGATTCTCTAAGGGGAGTGTCGCCTTCATTTTTTAGAGGTGTCAAGCTGCAAAGAGTGAGTCCGTAACCCAAAGTCATGTCGTCGCTGAGTTTGTGGAGGCGTTCCACTGAGTGCTCACGCTTTCCCGAATCGGCTATCTCCCGAACCGGGACCCGGTTTCCAGCACAAAAGCTAAGGATAGGGTTGCTTTATGCAGCAGAAGGAACAGGGAGTCCGATGTACCCAGATGTGCAGCGAGCCTTGCTGGGCTTCTCTGAAGCTTGCTGGGCTTCTCTGAAGGAAGGGGTCGGTGTCTTAAATGACTGGCCGTCGCAACCATTCAACTCTCCGCCGAGCGGTCGAACCTTCTCAGGAACTGGTGTTTATCACTGACGCTTCCGGGGTGGTGCAATATGTGAACTCTGCCTGCCAGCTGCTCACCGGATACGACGCGCTAGACCTGGTGGAGAGGAATCTAGGACAGATAGCTGCCGAACTCGCGGGATGTAAGCCGTGGGAGACGCTTCGCGTTCGCGGACTGAAAGACGGGATCGCCCGCGGTCTCACAGCAATCCGGTGCAAGGATGGGCGGATCGTAGAACTGGACCTCGCAATCACAGTTGTCCTCAATCCCCGAACCCAGGCAGCAATGCTGGCGTGCACCGGATTAGCAGTTGCTCAAGAACAAGAACTCGTTTCCGTTCAGGGTAGTTCTCACAAGCGAGACACGCTAGGCGCTTTTGTCACTGGCATCGCACATGACTTTAACAATCTGCTGATGGTAATCGGCGCATATGCCGAGATGGGATTCGCATCCCTTGGACCAGAGCACGCCGCACAGCGGTACCTTCGGGAAATTCAAGCCAACGTGCGCCGAGCTTCGGACCTGACACGCCGGCTGCTGATGTTCGGCCGCCAGCCAAGCGGACAACAGTTGGTTTCAATCAACTGGATCATCGAAGACACCGCCGGCATGCTGGCGCGCATCATGGAAGAAGACATTCAGATTCGAGTTTCGCTGGGGAAAAATATCGGCATGGTGCGCGCTGATCCCGGTCAACTCGAGGAAGTGTTGCTGAATCTGGCGATCAATGCGCGCGACGCCATGCCGAACGGAGGTGAACTCGTCATTGAGACACAAACGGTGCAACTCGATAATAAGTTCGCGGAGGAGCACCCGGGAATCTGCGCTGGAGAGCACGTCCTGCTTACGGTCACGGATTCCGGTCATGGTATGCGTCCGAATGAGCTCGCGAGAATTTTTGAACCCTATTACACCACCAAATCTGAAGGAAAGGGCACCGGTCTGGGACTCACAATAGTCCAGTCCGTGGTTCGGCAACATGGCGGTTTCGTCTCTGCGGACAGCGATCCCGGCGTCGGCACTTCATTCAAGATTTACCTGCCCGTCGTGGCACGATCAGGCAAAAAGCCGTCGCAGTCGTTACGCGACGAAACTCCGGCCCCGCGAGGACACGAATCGCTGCTTATCGTCGAGGATGACGACGCGCTCCGCCAATCCGTATCAGAATACCTCTCTTCTCTCGGATATAGAGTCAGTTCCGCGCGGACAGGTGAAGACGCCCTTCGCATCGTGGAAACGCTCGGCGATTTGGCGTTAATCGTTGTAGATGTTGTCATGCCACAAATGAGTGGACCTGAATTCGCGCGCAAAGCCGCTTCTCACCGCCCCCGAGCCAGAGTGGTCTTCATGTCCGGGCACTCGGAAGATGTCGCGTTCCGCAAAGCACTGCACAAGCACGATTCCTTCCTGCAAAAGCCTTTTTCCCTCAAGTCACTCGCCGGCAAGATCCGCCAGTTGCTCGACCAACCCTTGCCGGCAAGGGTTGCTGCAGCCGCTGCGGGAAGATAGTCGGGGTCGGGCTGCTCTCGTATAATTTGCCGAGCATGGGAATTTCAGTGCCCCGCCAGGAAGTCCGCGGTGAAGACCAGCCGTTTCTTGTCTCTCCTGCACCCGCACCCCGGCTGCGCTACTTCTCTCTCTCGATCATCACGTTATTGTGGTTGGCGATTTATTTCTCTGGAATTTTCAGCCCCGCGCTGCTCGATGATGTCGATACCATTCACGCCGAAGCCGCCCGTGAAATGGTCCTTCGTCACGATTGGGTCACTCTTTATACAGATGGAATACGCTATCTGGAAAAGGCTCCGCTGATGTATTGGAGCGTAGCTGCAAGCTATAAGGTTTTTGGAATTAGCGACTGGAGCACACGCCTCCCTCTGGTTCTATGTGTTCTTGCCCTATTGCTGGTCACTTATGCTTTAGGCCGTCATGCCTACGGTGAGCGCGGGGGACTGTACGCTTCCGTCGTCCTGGCAACTTCGTTAGGACCTTACATCTTCACTCGTTTCGAGATTCCTGACATCGCCGTTGGACTCTGGTTGACGCTCAGCGCTTACTTGTTCTTGCTCTCGCTCGAACAGCAAAAACCTTCACGATGGGTGTGCTGGGGCTTTGCCGCAACCTGCGCCCTGAACGTGCTGACCAAAAGCCTGATCGGGCTGGTATTCCCGCTCGGTTCAATCTTCCTGTATCTGGTGCTTACGCGAAATTTGCGGCACATTCTGAAGCTGCGTCTGCTATCAAGCTCCCTCGTGTTTCTTCTGATTGCGGCGCCGTGGCACGTCCTGGCCGCCCGAGCAAATCCAAGCCAGGGAGCGGTGAAGGGTTTTCTGTGGTTTTACTTCGTGAACGAGCAGTTCATGCGCTACCTCGGAAAGAGGGTCCCGCCCGGATATGACACGGTTCCCCTTCTGATTTTTTGGGCATTGACCATCCTTTGGCTGGCTCCGTGGATGGTCTTCCTTCCGCAAGCGCTCAAGCAGGTTCCATGGCGCATCCGTGATTGGCAATCCACCCTGACTCGGGCTCAGCGTGCGAGCCTCTTCTTTGCGATCTGGGCGTTGGTAACAGTGGGTTTCTTCACTTTTTCAACCCGACAGGAGTACTACACGATTCCCGCCGTGCCCGCCCTTGCGCTATTGGTCGGAGGATGGCTGGTTAAGGAATCAGCCCAGCATGGTTCAAAGTCCGGAAGAATATCTTCATGGATATTTTTCGCAATTGTTGCAGTGGGCTCGATCATTGGTTTGATCCTTCTGGTCTCATCAAAACCGCCTGCTCCCGGCGCTGATCTTGCAGATCTGCTGCAGAAAAACCCGCAGGACTACGATTTCTCACTCGGCCATTTCCTGGACCTCACTCCTGAAGCTCTTGGCATGTTCCGTCCACAATTGATCGGGGCCATCCTGTCGCTTCTGCTGGGGGCAAGTCTGAACCTTTTCTTGCGTTACCGCCGCAAACCCGAATACGGGAACGCAGCTCTTGGGCTAATGATGGTGGCACTGCTCTTCTGCGTTCATGCGGCATTCGTGACATTCTCTCCAATTCTTTCCTCGAAACAACTCGCACTCGCGATACAGCAGCGCTATCATCCCGGCGACGTGATCGTGATCGACGGACAATATCATGAAGCCTCCACTCTGAATTTCTATCTCGGAACGCGCGTGCGGGTATTGCACGAGCCGAGCGGCAATCTTTGGTATGGCTCGAAGTTCCCGGATGCTCCGCACGTTTTTGAAACACCTGAGTCCTTCGCCGAGCTTTGGAGCGCACCAGTCACGGTCTTCATGTGGACTGACGAGGACCACCCAAAAGAACTCGCAGGATTGCCGCATTACCTGTTGGCGAGAGTGGGTGGTAAGTCGATCTTTATGAATAGAGAGCTTGGGCCGTGACGATATTGTTATGGCGCACCCTGCTCGGTTTCGCAGTTATAGGAATCTTGAGTTCCTCGGTTTTTCTTTTCCTCGTCATCATCGCCACAATCCGCTTCAAGCGACGCTCACAATCACAGCAGCAAAACGCTGTTTCAATTCCGTCCGACAGACTTCCGCCCGTGACCATCTTCAAGCCCGTTCATGGCATGGAAGAGCGTCTGGAACAGAACCTTGAAAGCTTCTTTCAGCAGGACTATCCCGATTTCGAAATCATCATCGGCGCTCGCAGTGAAGACGATCCGGCGATCATCCTGGCTGAAAAACTTCGCAACAAATATTCGAATGTCAAAAGCCGAATCGTGGTTTCCGGCCCTCCGGAATGGCCGAACGCAAAGGTTTTCACGCTGGACAAGATGGTCCCGCTTTCACGGAATGATTTCTTCGTAATCTCCGATAGCGACGTGCGGGTCGAGCCAGACTTCCTGCGCAATGTAATTCCGCCTTTGTTCGATCGGAAATTGGGATTGGTCACATGTCTTTATCGCGGTGATCCGAGCACTGATTTCTGGTCGCTTCTCGAAGCGCTAGGAATGTCGGTGGAAATGCCTTCCGGCGTGGTCACCGCTGACATGCTGGAGGGCATACGTTTTGCGTTGGGTCCGGCCGTTGCGGTTCGTCGCGATTCGCTCGACGCCATCGGCGGAATTCGATCTACCGCCGACTACTACTCCGACGACTATGTTCTCGGGAATAAGATTTGGGCCGCCGGATATGAGGTCATCTTCTCTCATCACTTCATCCATCACGTTCTCACGCCCCGACCTCTGCTGCGAACGCTGGGCGATCAGCTACGCTGGATGAAAAGCACGCGCCATTCGCGGCCTCGGGGACATATCGGCACCGGACTTACTTTTGCCATGCCGTTCGGCGTACTAGGGCTAATTGCCGGGACCGCACTCAGCAACCCAGGACTCGGCATCATGTTTCTTGCAACGGCATTTCTGAATCGCGCGCTTCAATCCCTCGTCGTCGGCTGGTGGCTACTCGAAGACGCGCGCGCTCTGAAATTCTGCTGGCTTTATCCGCTTCGTGATCTGCAAGGATTCGGCGTTTGGATCGCGAGCTTCCTCAGCCATACCTTTTACTGGCGAGGAGAAATCTATCGCTTCACAAAAGAAGGCAAAATCGTCGCACAGAGCAGAAGGGTTACAGCGCCGCCAGTTCCGACTGTGTAGTTACTCGACGCGGTTCAGCTTCCCATTCTTGAGTTCGAACGTTTCGCCCCGCCAGGTGATTTTTCGCCCAAACACCCCGCCTGCCCACACTGCTAGGGCAAGAACGTCGCGCAGCGGCAGCAGCCAAAGAGAGCGCAAGACTTCGCGGTCGCGCAATGCCAAAATCCCGCCGACAAGAGCCGCTAGGATGCGTGTAGAAACTGCCGCCACAAGCAGGGCCAACGCCCAAGTCGCACCGCCTGCCAATACTGCGCACAAAATGGCCCATGGAAGCGTAAATGTGAACAGCAAGCCTGCGTATCCCCCGGGACGCGACGCTCGAACTGTTCGCGCCCAACGGAGCTGATGTCTTAAAAAACCGGTGAGGTCATACGCAGGGAGAAAGGTCTCGACAACTTTCCGCGACAGAATCACCCTCGCACCCCGATCGGCTATCCGATTACCTAATTCGTAGTCATCAGCGAGATAGTCCACAATCGCGTTGAATCCGCCAATGGCCTCTAGCTCGCTCCGCCGAAATGCAAGTGTTGACCCAAGCCCAAAGTGAACTCCGCCTTCTATGAGCTGAGCCGCCAGAACTCCGGCCGAAAAATCTGTGCTTATCCCCAGTGCCTCAATGCGCGAAGAGATTGTTCTTGTTGGAATTCCGCGGTACAGGCACGTCACCAGGCCCACATTCTTTTCTTGCAGTTCGGTTGATACGGTACGAAGATAATCCGGTTCCACACGAATATCGCTGTCATTCACAAGAAAAATTTCATGTTTCGCAGCTGCCGTGAGTTGAACGAGAGCGCTCACTTTGCCGTTCGCGCCGTGCTGCTTGTCGCATCGAATCAGCTTGATCGTGCACTGCGGGAACTCCTGGCGCAGCCGCTCAACCAGATCGACGGCGGGATCATTGGGATCTGCCACGCCGAACAGTAGCTCATACTCCGGATAGTCCTGCAGGCAATGTGAGCGGAAACTCTCATACATCTCGGGATCAGTTCCCTTGAGTGGCTTAAGAATGGAAACGGGCGGGAGACTAGCGCTGAACGACTGGCGACTCTTTGATCGAGAGGCGAACCGTGCCGCCGCCCAGATGCATAGGACGCAGTACCCCATGCTTGCCACGGTGATCACGGCAGTAACTGCAGCTAGTGCGTGCAAACGAATTTTGTACAGGAAGACGAGAGGAAAGACAAAGATGGCGCAATCGCATTTTTTCGCACGTTGTCAGCCCGAACTGCCTTAGCAATCAGGAACCTGCTTTCAATGGTGAAGAAAAGCAGGTCCTCCCGCACCTAGATGCCATCGGGATAACCTCGTGAAAGTAGACTTGCGGTAAGAGTTAGATCACGCGCGTGCCGAAGCGATCAGCACAAACAACACGCCTACGAGTGGTCTTGGGAGTTTCCTGAGAATTTTCCACGCAACGAAGCTCATCGACGATCCTCCGCGCGGGGGAGCCCGCGAATGAATCTGTCGGCCAGAACACAGTTGGGAACCGGGGGAAATTCTGAACGCGAGGATTTTAGGACGGAACTTGATTCCGTAGCAAGGGGTTTTACAAACGTTGACAGTCTCCGGAGGGCATCCTCCTGGCCCTCATGGGTTAGGCTTACACCATGCGGACTACCGTCGCGGACTATCTTGCGGACTTCCGGTCGCTAGGGAACCAACCTGCCTATGCTGAGCGAGCCGGCTACCGCATGGCCCGCTGGACGTATGGCGAGATAGCCGCTCTCGCTTTTCGGTTTGCTAGGGAGCTTACCGCCCGCGGGATCCACAAGGGCGACCGGATCATGCTGTGGGGCCCGAACTCTGCCATCTGGGTTGCGGCATTCTTCGGCTGCGCAAATCGAGGAGTGATTTCTGTGCCGATGGACCACGCGGCCTCGGCCGACTTCGCGGCTCGCGTCTTCCAACAAGTACAAGCCAAGCTCCTGGTCTGCTCTCGAGATCATGCGCTGCCGCAAGTCCCAACCATCTTCTTTGACGATTTGTCTTCCACCTTAGAGGCTCATCCCCCAACGGAACTGCCGCCAGAACAAATCACGCCGGAAGATCCACTGCAGATTGTCTTCACCTCCGGCACAACCGCAGAACCGAAGGGCGTGGTCATCACGCATGGCAACGTACTGAGCAACGTCGCTCCTCTCGAGAACCAAATACGGCCTTATCTGAAATACGAGCGCTTCGTGCATCCGCTCCGTTTTCTCAATTTGCTTCCGCTGAGTCATGTCTTCGGGCAATTTCTGGGTATGTACTTGCCTTCCCTTCTCCGCGGCACAGTTTTCTTCCAGGAAACGCTCAAACCTGGCGAGGTCATTCAAACCATCCGCTGCGAACGCATTTCCGTGCTCGTCGCCGTACCGCGCATGCTTGAGTCGCTGAAGGAAAAAATAGAACGTGACCTCGAAGACTCAGGCCAGCTTAAAGACTTTCGCACGACGTATCTCGCTGCAGAAGGCAAGCACTTCCTCAGGCGCTGGTGGATGTTTCACCGCATCCATCGCCGCTTCGGTCTCAAGTTTTGGGCTTTCATCTCCGGCGGTGCGGCCCTTGAGCGTGAAACCGAAGAATTCTGGTCACGTCTGGGATTCGCCGTTATCCAGGGTTACGGGCTGACTGAGACCACCTCGCTCATCAGTGTCAATCACCCCTTCAAAGTCGGTCGCGGATCAATCGGAAAGGTTCTCGCCGGTCGCGAAGTAAAGCTCGCGCCTGATGGCGAAATTCTGGTTCGCGGCGGAGGGGTGAGCTCAGGCTATTGGAGCGCGGGTGAGTTGCGCGCAGTCGCATCCGATGAAGGTTGGTACCACACTGGCGATATTGGCGAGCTCGACGCCGACGGCAATCTGTTTTTTAAGGGTCGCAAGAAGGATGTAATCGTTACGCCAGCGGGAATGAACGTTTACCCGGAGGATTTGGAAGCTGTACTAAAGAGCGAGCCTGATGTTAAAGACGCCGTTGTCGTGCCGTTTGCATTCAACGGGAATGCCGAGCCGTGCGCGGTGTTGATTATGAAGAGCACGGTCGCAGATACGGCCGCAGTTATCGATCGCGCCAACAAAAGATTGGCTGCGTACCAACGCATTCGTCGATGGGTTATGTGGCCGGCAGAGGACTTTCCGCGGACTTCGACGCAGAAACCGCGCCGGACCGAAGTTGCGGAAATCGCGCGAAATATTCTGAGCGGAAACTGTGCTGGGGCCCAGGTCAGCAAGACGGCGCTGTCGGAATTGATCTCTCGCATTACTAAACGTACCGACATCCACCTCCAGGAGGGTGCACGCCTGGATTCCGACCTGAACCTGAGTTCCCTCGATCGCGTCGAGCTACTGAGTGCACTTGAAGACCGGTACCAGATTGATCTAAGCGAGAGCCGCTTCTCGTCCGTGAGCACGGTAGGTGATCTGGAAAGAATGTTAAAGGGTGAGACGGCTCCACGAGCCGTATACCACTATCCAGCATGGGCCCAGCATTGGCCGGTAACCTGGATCCGCTTCGTCGTCCACTATTTAATGTTGCGGCCTGCGGTCTTCCTTCTCGGCTGGCCTCGCATCATCGGACGCGAAAATCTGAATGGGGTTAAAGGTCCCGTACTGGTGATCTGCAACCATATCGGCGACGTCGACGTTGGCTTCGTTCAGACCGCTTTGCCCTTTCGGTTGCGGCACAAGCTCGCCACCGCAACTGGCGGAGAGGCCCTTCAGGCACTACGTACTCCCCCAGCCACCCGCAATCTCTTCGGTCGCATCTTCGATCGGATTGAATGGTTTCTGGGTGTTTCGCTCCTGAACCTGTTTCCCCTCCCCCGCGCAGCAGGCTTCCGTCAAAGCTTTGCATTTGCCGGCAACTCAGTCGACCGCGGCTACAGTATCCTCATCTTCCCCGAGGGCCATCACACGACGGATGGCAATCTGCGCCCTTTCCGCTCCGGCATCGGGCTACTGGTAAACAACCTCAAAATTCCCGTTATTCCGATGCGCATTGATGGATTGTTCGAAATTAAGCAAGCTGGCAAGAGAATGGCGCGGCCCTGGCAGATAAGTGTGCGGATGGGACCTCCGGTAGAGTTTCCCGCTGACATGGATCCAGAGACGATCGCATCCGAACTGCAGGATAGGGTGAGGCAACTCTAGAAGAACTTCCACAATTTCAACAACTTCTTCACAACTGAATGCCTAAAACGTACAGCATTCACTGTATGGACTCCTCTGATAAGGGCTCACGACTGAAGGTTCACCGCGAGTCCTGAAGACCCCAGTGTGGAATAAAAAGACTCTTTGCGAGCGCTGCCCGCAATCATATCTTTGGTTCACTTCCGAACCTCGCCTCCACTTGCGCAAGGCTCGGAAGATATAACCTGGCGCGCTCTGTGCTGTCCCAAACTCCGCAGCACAGCCATCCCAGAAATGCCTTTGCTCGCGGATCAGTGTGCCTCCGCGAGCGATGCGCCAATACCACCAGTTTGTTTGGTGCGGCATCCTAGCCTTGACCCGCACGGTGGGAATCACGCTTCAGGAGCAAAGCCATGCCACGCAGTTCAGCATCTTCACGAGCACTGACCGATCATGATGAGATTCGCCGCTGGGCGGAAGAACGCGGCGCCAAACCTGCCTGCGTGCGCGGTACAGGCGATAGCGAGGACATTGGCATGATCCGCCTCGACTTTCCAGGATACTCAGGCGAGGGAAAACTTCAGGAGATAACTTGGGATGAGTGGTTTGACAAGTTCGATGAGAGCGGCCTTGCCCTGCTGGTGCAGGAAACCACCGCGCGCGGCCAAAAGAGCAACTTCAACAAGCTGGTAAACCGAGAAACGGTGGAGGAGAGGTCATCCAGCTCCGGCAGGAATGGGCGCGGAACTCAGACGCACCCTGCCGCCAGTGAAGAAGAAGATTACGAGCTTTCCGGCGAAGAGATGGACATGGACGAAGATATCGAAGAAGAGGAAAGAGAGACCGCGAGTCCCAGGACCGGCACTGCCAGGGCGGCCACGAATGGCGGAAAGCGAAGGCAACAGCGGACGACAACGCGAGCTACCTCGGGAGCGAAGAAGAGCGAGGCTGTGAGAAGGTCCGACGCAAGGCAAACAGGTTCTCGCAGGTCTCGTAGCACGCGCCAGCGCAGCAATGAACCACGGAGCAGTTCAAAGCAACGCACTCAGGGATCGCGCCCCAAAGTTAGCCGGAGTTCTCGCACTGCGAAGAAAGCTCCTGCGCGAGCAAGCGCAAAAGGCGCCGCATCGCGCGGCCCCCGCTCAAGCGGCTCACGTCGTCGCGCTGCTTGAACCTCAGAGCTTCATAAAGCGACTGCTTCTTGCTTGAGCCGTGTCACACAACTGCTTCAGCTACTCTGCTCAGCGGCTCCGGGACAACGAGTTCACACTCGTAACTCATCCAACCTTTCTCGGAATCTGCAGCCCAGACGGGCACCATGATCTGCTGCATTTTCCGAAGCTCAAATGTCAGATTTTTCAAGGGTTACCTCACACATGCCGCTGTAAGTGAGGCGGCGAAGCTATAGCCTGAAGATATCTCGCAGCGGCTGACCCGGTTGAATCCCCTCGAAAAAAATCCGCTTCATGTTGTTGAAACGAGTCGTGTGGAAGAACCCGCCAATGGCAGCGTTTCGACCGAGCTAGCCGCAGGGGAGGAATCGAAACGCGTCCAATGGGCGAGACTGCTTTGGGCCAAAAACGCCATGCTACGACGCACGCTGGTGTTGGCGGCAATCTTCTCCGCGCTGCTGGCTTTCCTGCTCCCCCCTCGTTACGAATCCAAGGCTCGGCTGATGCCACCTGACCAGCAGACAGGATCGGGACTTGCGGCAATTGCTGCTCTCGCGGGCAGGGCCACCGGATCCGGCGGCGGTTTAGGCTCGGCCCTCGGTGGCGGATTGGGAGGAGTCGCGAGTGATCTCCTCGGACTGAAAACCTCCGGCGCTCTATTTGTTGACATGCTCAACGGACCAACAATTCAAGACCATGTCATTGAGAAATTTGACCTGCGCAAGGTCTACCACGAGCGGTATTGGCAGGATGCTCGCACTGACCTGGGCAAGCGCACCGACGTCAAGGAAGATCGGAAGAGCGGAGTCATAACCATCGCCGTCAGCGATAGCGATCCACATCGGGCTCAGCAAATGGCACAAGCGTATGTGGAAGCCTTAAACGGATTAGTGGCGCAGGTATCAACCTCTTCAGCACGCCGCGAACGTCAGTTTCTTGAGACGCGGCTGAAAGCTGTTAAAGAGAAGCTCGATGTTGCCGCCCAACAATTCAGCCAGTACTCCAGCAAAAATGGCACACTCGATGTTCCGTCCCAAAGCCGTGCCATGCTCGAGAGCGAAGCTACACTCGAAGGTCAACTCATTGCCGCACAATCGGAACTTGAGGGGCTGCAGCAAATTTATACCGACAACAACATTCGCATGAAAACGTTGCGCGCCCGTATTGCCGGACTGAAGCAACAAATCGAAGCTATGAGCGGCAACAAGGCTGACCTGACGACATCCGAATCCGAAATTGCCGGCGATCTTCCCTCAATTCGGAAATTGCCGTTAGTCGGAGTGCAGTGGGCGAACCTGTATCGCGAAGCGAAGATTCAGGAAACTGTTTACGAGCTCCTTACCCAGGAGTACGAATTCGCCAAGGTACAGGAGGCCAAAGAAATTCCGACCGTCAACGTTCTCGATCCTCCAATGATTCCAGAGCGAAGATCCTTTCCGCCTCGAACTCTGATCATCATCACGGGAACGGTCTTCGGTCTGTTACTCGCCTCGGCCGTCATCATCGGCTACGAGGCTTGGAGAATCAACCAGTCACCCGAAAAGCGGTTTGCCGCCGAAGTGTGGGCACAGATGGCTGCTTCAAACTCGAGACCCAAAGTTGTCGCCCACCAGGTTTGGAGCAAGCTGGGCGGCCGCAACGGGTCATCTGCCAAGAAATCGGCGTGAATTATGTTGAGGTTGTAAGGATCTGACGACAAGTCCGTTCGCCGATGATGCCCACCGTGAACAAGCAATCACAAGTATTCAAAAGGGTGCTCGACGTGGTGGGCACATCCCTCCTGCTTGTTTCATTAGCGCCGGTAATCGCAGTTTGCGCATTGTTGGTGAAATTGCAGGATCGCGGACCGGCGTTTTACCGACGACGAGTGGTTGGACCAAACGGCGAGTTCGATGCATTCAAACTACGCACCATGTGCCCTGAAGCAGACGCGATCCTGGCGCAGGATGCGCGCCTGCGAAACGAATTCGCTACCTGTTCCAAGATCAAAAATGATCCCAGAATCACTCCCTTCGGCGCGGTACTAAGAAAGCTCAGCCTCGACGAGCTGCCGCAACTCTGGAACGTTTTGCGCGGAGAGATGAGCCTGGTCGGCCCACGCATGATCACTCCCGAAGAGCTCGAACGATATGGCGATGCCGGCTGGATATTTCAAACAACTAAACCCGGCTTGACAGGCTTCTGGCAAGTTCAGGGCCGTCAGGAAGTTCCTTTCGAGCAACGGATACAAATGGATTTGTTTTACGTTCAAAACTGGTCGTTTGGTCTTGACTTTAAGATTTTGTTGCGCACACCGCTCGTCGTCGTTCGCGGCGTGGGGGCGTACTGAAATGGCGACCGTGCTCGTAACCGGTGGAGCAGGATATATTGGTTCGGTCTGCTGCAAACAGCTACTTCACCGCGGTCACAAAGTCGTTGTGGTAGACGACCTTTCTACCGGTCACGCTGCTGCCGTGCCGCGCAATGCTGTCCTTCATCGGCTGGATTATGGTGATCGCACAGGGATTTCGCAATTGTTGCGCAGCGAGGAATTTGATGCGGTTTTTCATTTCGCTGCAAAGGCCTTGATCCCGGAATCAGTGTCTGATCCCGGCGTCTTTTTCGATATCAACGTCGCATCAGGAATCGCGTTTCTTGAGACGATTCGGCATTGCGGGATTAAGAAGTTCATCTTCTCCTCCTCAGCCGCCATTTACGGTAATCCAGAATCGAAGCTGATCGACGAAGAAGACCCGAAATACCCTGTAAATTCGTACGGCGAAACGAAGCTGATGTTCGAACGAGTTCTGGAGTGGTACGCAAACGCATATCGCTGGAGTGTTATTGCTTTTCGCTACTTCAACGCCTCTGGCGCGGACATGGAATCCGGTGAAGCTCACCATCCGGAAACTCACATTATCCCTTTGCTTTTGCAGGTTGCTGCTGGCGAACGGTCCAGCTTCGATATTTACGGACATGACTATCCCACGATTGACGGTACCTGCGTTCGCGACTACGTTCACGTTTCAGATATCGCCGCCGCGCATCTGCTGGCACTGAGCGGTGCAAGTCATGCTGGATTCACTGCTTACAACATAGGTCTCGGGAACGCGTATTCTGTGCGCCAGGTGATCCGGGCCGCTGAAGAAGTCACGGGAAAGCAGATCCCAGTCCGTTTGGTTGGCCGCCGTGCAGGCGATCCGGCAATTCTTTGCGCCAGCCCAGCGAAACTGATCAAGGAACTGGGGTGGCGGCCACGCAGGTCAGACCTGATCGAAATTATTCGCAGTGCATGGGAATGGAAACTTCACAATCCGACAGGATATGAAGACCGCAAACCAAGTTTGCGGAAAGAGACCAGCGCTGCCTAACCAGCGTGAACAAATTTCTCGGCAGAGCCCAAAATTTCCTGGACCAACTCCGGAGATGCGCCTTCAGCATATATTCGCAGCAGCGGCTCTGTTCCTGACGCTCGGAACAGTACCCAGGCGTCAGCTCCATTCCCATTCCGTGGAGCGTCAAGAAAGAACTTGATTCCATCGAGCCCTTCTTTTTTCGTCACTGTGTAGTTCGCAAGACGTGTAGTCTTGTCCGATTTTGCCCGCTCGATGGCGCCGAACTTCACTTCATCAGAAATATGAAGGTCACGGCGACCGTAGTAGTGCGCCCCATATTGCCGCTGCAGATCTGCCACCAACTCTCCTAAAGGCTTCTTCTCTTCCGCCATCACGTTCGCGAGAAGTAGCGAATTAAGAATCCCGTCGCGCTCCGGCAAGTAACGCGAATACCCTATTCCGCCCGATTCCTCGCCTCCCACTACAATCTCCCGTTCCATCATCAAGTCCGCGATGTGCTTGAATCCGATGGGGCACTCGTTCATTTTGCGCCCATAACGGGCGGCAATTCGGTCGAGCATGCGCGTAGTGTTGAACGCGCGCACAACTTCGCCCGGCCATTGCTTGCGTCGCAGCAGCCACTCGAGCAAAACAGAAAAGATTTTGTGGGAGTCCACGAAGCTGCCGTCTTCGGCCACCGCGCCAATCCGGTCTGCATCGCCGTCGGTCGCGAATCCGGCATGGCATTTCTCGCTCACTACCGTATCTTGCAGCATTCGCACATGTGGCTCAATGGGCTCGGGATTGATATCAGGAAATAAAGGATTGATCTCCTGACGGATTGCGACAAAATCAATCCCATGCTGGCTGAAGATTTGCGCCAAAATGCCGCGGCCCGAGCCGTACATGGAATCGACGCCGAATTTAAACTTGGCCTTTGAAATCAACTCGAGATCGGCAAATCTACAGACCGCGCGGATGTAGGCAGACTTCAGATCCATTTCCTCAATAGCGGCCTGTTTCCCGTTCGGCATCGCTCCCGCCGCAGCTTCCTGCTCGATCACCTTCATAATCGCAGGCGTTGCTGACCCCCCGAACTTTGCCTTAAATTTCACGCCATTCCAATTCCACGGGTTGTGACTGGACGTAATGACCACGCCTCCGGCGGCGCCGGTGTTTTTCACGGCAAATGAAACCGAAGGGGTTGGAGCGTAATCGCTGGCAAGTCGAACTGGGATTCCCGCGCCAGCTAGCACCTCCGCTACGGCGCGTGCGAAACGTGGCGAGCCGAAACGAGTGTCGTAACCAACAATCACGCCGCGGGAGGGATCTTCATGTTTCAGTACGTACGAAGCGATGGCTCCTGCCACTCGCCTGACATTCGCGAACGTATAGTCATCGGCAATAACAGCGCGCCAGCCATCGGTGCCGAACTTGATTTGTGTCGTTGGTCGTTGGTCGTTGGTCGTTGGCCTTGTCGATTCTTCAGCCAACACCCGCGTGTCTATCGCCATAGTAGAAGTCCCAACCTCCGCCACTTGAATTTTCCAACGGCCAATGACCAACGACTGTTTGTCACACCAACTTCTTCAGCTTCTTCTCATCCAGATACTTCACAACTTTGCCCACGTCTTGTGAATTCGCACGCGTGGTCACAAGTAATGCATCTGCAGTTTCGACTACTACGACGTCGTTAACGCCAACGACTGCCACAAACTTTTCCGGAGAGTGGACATAATTTCCGCTCGCGTTCAGAGTGAAGATGCCCTGCGCAGAAATCAGGTTGCCGTCCGGCGGCGTGGCCCTGGTCACATGATGCTCATGTAACGCCGTCCATGATCCCAGGTCGTTCCATCCAAAATCGGCGCGCAAGCAAAAGATATTTGACTCGTGCTCGCCCTTTCCAGAGCGAGGTTCGAGCAAGGCGTAATCGACGCTGATGTCTTCACAAGTGCGATATAGACGCTGAAATGTAGCCGTAAATTTCCGCGCGCCGAAATCAGCCGCGATCTTCGCCAGTATTGACGCGGTTTTGGGTAAATGCTCGTATAGCGCGTTCGTCAGCGTCTTGGCGCTCCATAAGAACATCCCGCTATTCCAGTAGAAGTTCCCCGATCGTACGAACTCCGCAGCCCTCTCGGCATTCGGTTTTTCCGTGAAACGGCGTACATGACGAGCATTTCCGGCGGAGAGCGATCCGGCCTCAATGTACCCGTAGCCTGTTTCCGCGCGCGAAGGCTCGATCCCCAATACAACAATGTTTTCGCCCTCGGCCGCAATCTCAACTCCTTCCGCAAGCACCTCGCGGAAACGAGTCTCATTCGCTACCACGTGATCAGAAGGAAACAAGCCCAATACGGCATTAGGATTCTGCCGCAGCAAAATGAAAGCCGCGAGGCCGATGGCCGGCGCGGTGTTACGTCCGATTGGTTCAGCGATAATTTGATCGGTCTTCAGTTTTGACAGTTGGCGAACGATTTCAGGCCGCAAATCTCCATTTGTAATAACCCAAAATTGCTTCGGCGGCGCAAGCGGCAGCAGGCGGGCAACTGTCTGCTGGATCATCGTCTGCTTGCCATCCAAAGCGAGCAATTGCTTGGCGCGCTTCTTTCGGCTGAGCGGCCAGAACCGCGTTCCCCGGCCTCCGGCAAGAATTACAGGATAGAAGTTTCTGAGCATTAGGTTTGCGGATCACCTGCTTCTAGACCCGAACAGTTCAACCCAGAGAAGTCTGGGGCGGGGCAATTTTCTCTCCGGGCACATAAGATTTCAAAAATTCCACTCTGCCTTTCGGACGAACTCGGAACTGCGGAATCGCTGCCGGAACCACCACCGCATCACCTTTTGCGAAGCTTAGCCCCTCGAACTCCGGCGCGTGGAGTTCGGCGGAGCCCTCGATGGCAACCACAATCTGAGCCGACACCTTACTCCTATTCAGCCGAAATTCTTCTTCGCCGTGCAACTCAAATTTTTCGACGGTGAAGAAACGCGACGCAACCAACGTCACTACGCGGTTCCCGTTCGCCCCCAGTTTTGCAAACGGCTGCGCTTTCACCTTCCCCGATCCAGGCTTCTCTTTAATTACCCGGAGCCCGTGATCAAGATGCAATTCGCGCGGACGCCCATAATCGTACAGACGAAATGTCGTATCCGACTGCTGCTGCGTTTCAACGATGATCGACCCTGGTCCGAGCGTGTGCACAGTCCCACCCGCCACATAAATCATGTCGCCGGGCGAAAGCTTGACCCAGTTGAGCAGCTCCTCTGCGCGGTTTTCTTGTATGGCTTTCTCGAATTGTGCCCGCGTCGTGCCCGGTTTCAGTCCGAGGCCGATTTCGGCATCTGGCTGCGCGTGGGCTACGTACCAGCACTCCGTCTTACCGCATGGTTCCCCGATCGCCCGCGCATCGTCATCATCTGGGTGAACTTGGACGGAGAGCTTCTCGTGCGGAAAAAGGAATTTTGCCAGGAGCGGGAACCGATTGTCTTCAAGCGGCGCTTCGCCCACGAGTTCACGCTTGTATCTGGATGAGAGCTCAGCGAGGGACTTGCCCGCCAGCGGCCCATTCTGAACTTTGCAATGGTCACCCGTAAGCCAGGACTCACCAATTTTCTCAGTAAACAGCCGTGGATAGATGGGGGAAAGGTCGTACGTGCCCCACGGACGAGGGTCGAACAAAGGCTGCATTAAGAACGGGTAGAGTTCGCTCATCTCGCGTCGTGCCGCGCTGCATTAGAAGCGTACCCTACCAGAGAGGCTGCCTGCAAAGAGGCGCAAAACAATAACGGATTGGCCCAACCCTACGTGGCTTTCGTAAGTGGGAATACTAAAAACTACAGAGTTGAGGCAAACTTCCGCAGCCGCTCCAGCCCACGATCCAGTTCCTTTTCAGACGTCGCGTAGGAAATCCGGATATGTTCGTTCGTCCCAAAACCTTCTCCGGGGACTGTGGCCACATGCGCCTCGTGGAGTAGTTTCCGCGAGAACTCGGCCGGGGATTTTACCTTGCCTCCCAAAAATGCAGAGATGTTGGGATAGACGTAGAATGCGCCCTCCGGCTTCGCGCATCGCATCCCACTGATCGAGCTCAGGCCTTGCAACACGTGGTCGCGAAGCCGAATATAATCCTTCCGCATTTCAGCTACACAATCCTGCGGCCCAGTCAGCGCGGCCACCGCGGCCTTTTGCACAATCGACGTCGGATTCGAGGTCGATTGGCTTTGCAGCTTTTGCATGGCTGCAATTACTGGAGCGGGACCGAGCGCGTATCCCATGCGCCAGCCGGTCATCGCGTACGTTTTCGAGAGTGACCCGACGACGATGATCCGCTCTCGAAATTCATTGAGCGATCCTACCGAGAACTCACGCCCGGTGTAGTTGAGATACACGTAACACTCGTCGGACATCACCCAAATCCCGCGCTCGGTTGCGAAGCGAACAACTTCGGTCATATCTTCCGGCGACATTACCGCGCCCGCCGGATTTGACGGCGAGTTCAGGATGACCAGCTTCGTGCGATCTGTCACAAGGCGCGACACCATGTCCGCGGTGACACGAAATCCTTGCTGTTCGTTGCTCTGGAGCATCACGCAATTGCCGCCCGCGTAGCGCACGATGTCTTTGAATGAAACCCAGTAAGGGACCGGCAGGATGACCTCATCACCGTGATCCACGAGCACCTGCATGGCGTTAAACAGGACATGCTTTCCGCCCACCGATGCCATGACTTCATCTCGCTTGTACTTGGAGCCGAAGTCCTGCGCGTGGCGCTGAATGATTGCGTCCTTCAGCTCGAGTGTGCCGCCAACCGCGGTGTAGCGTGTGAAGTTGTTGTTGATCGCGCCAATCGCCGCATGCTTGATGTGCTGCGGGGTAGAAAAATGTGGCTCGCCAACGCTGAGATCGACAACATCCACGCCCGACTGGCGCAGCTTATCGGCTTCGGCTACCACGGCCATCGTGGCCGACGGCTCAATCCGGTTGATACGCTCGGCAAACTTTAACGCTACGGGAGCTTCGGTAACTGGGGTCATCTTTTTCCTGCCTTTACTTTTCGAGTTGAAAACTTATGGGACGGATCAAGCTTGTCGCTCAGCCGCCTTCCGACGAGCCCGGGAACGAGCCCGGTAATATCGCCGCCGAGCTTCGCAACTTCACGCACCAGCCGTGAACTCAAGTACGAATACTTTTCCGCAGGCATCATGAACACCGTTTCGAGCTCCGGACGCAGCTTGCGGTTCATCAACGCCATCTGCAGCTCGTATTCGTAGTCGCTCAATGCGCGAATTCCGCGGAGAACGGCGCTCGCCTTCACGTTCGCGGCGTAGTCGACAGTGAGGCCATCGAACGTGTCGATACACACGTTTTTAATTCCTGCCGTTAGCTCCTCCAGCATCCTTCGCCGCTCATCCACGCTGAACAGCGGACTCTTGTCCGGATTCCGCAGAATCGCCACGATCAGCTCGTCGAAAATGTGACTGCCCCGCTCAATCAAATCCAAATGCCCGTTGGTCGGTGGATCAAATGACCCGGGATAAATGGCAGTAACTTTTTTCAATAAGCCTCGTGGTTACACACCGGGAGAGAAGATGAATTGATTTTATTAGGCAGGTATGCCAATAGCAATTCGGAAGTCGGAATTCGCCTCTGTGCTCTCTGCTGTTTCGCAATTGACCGCGGAGAACACAAAGTTAAGAGGTTGTCGGCAGTTATCGCCTCGCCGGCCCTTTTCCTTCCGTCCCTGTTGGCATGGCTGTGACCTTCGCGCCTTGTCCCCCACCCTGCGCCGCTCCTTGGGCCTGGGCAGCAGGTTGCGCCGGAACCAATCCCAATGCCTTCCGCACCTCGCCTTCGAGGCGTGCAGCCACGTCCTTATTGTCTTTCAGGAACTGACGGGCATTCTCACGGCCTTGTCCAATACGCTCGCCCTTGTAGCTGAACCACGCTCCGGACTTCTCAAGAATGTTCTGGTTCACGGCAATATCCAGCAGATCGGCTTCCTTCGAAATCCCTTCCCCATAAACAATGTCAAACTCGGCCTCGCGGAATGGAGCCGCGACTTTGTTCTTGACTACCTTTACCTTCGTACGAGAACCAGTAACAACATCGCCGTCCTTGATCGCGGCAATACGGCGAATATCGGCGCGGACGGATGCGTAGAATTTCAGGGCGCGGCCACCGGTTGTCGTTTCGGGATTGCCGAACATGACCCCGATTTTTTCGCGGATCTGGTTGATAAAGATCAGGCAGGTCCGCGACTTCGAAACTGTTCCGGTAAGCTTGCGGAGCGCCTGCGACATCAGCCGTGCCTGCAAACCCATGTGGCTGTCGCCCATTTCGCCATCGAGTTCGGCCTTGGGGACAAGCGCGGCGACGGAATCGACGACCAGCACATCAATTGCACCTGAACGGACCAGCTGCTCAGTGATTTCGAGCGCCTGCTCGCCGTAATCCGGCTGCGAGACCAGCAGGTTGTCCACATCTACGCCGAGCTTCTTGGCGTAAATAGGATCGAGGGCATGCTCGGCATCTACGAACGCTGCCATGCCTCCCTGCTTTTGCGCTTCAGCGATCACCTGCAGCGCGATCGTGGTTTTCCCCGACGATTCCGGCCCGAAAATTTCCACAACGCGGCCGCGGGGAACGCCGCCAACGCCAAGCGCTGCGTCGAGAGAAATCGACCCTGTCGAAATCACGGAGATAGGGACAATCGCCTCTTTCGAGCCCAATCTCATAATTGAGCCCTTTCCAAACTGCTTTTCAATCTGCGCAAATGCCAGGTCAATCGCCCGAGTCCGCTCGTCGGCCATGAAGAATTCTCCTGAGAGTGTAGAGCGCGCGTCCCCGCCCGCTTACATTTATTTAGAAACTTGTCGGAGTATATCGCGTCCTAAAAGCGAATAAAAGGCGAATTTTCACAATTCGTGTGAGCGGTTCCTGAAAAGGGAACGGATGCATCGAGTCTAGATGGGACAACTGCTGTGGAAATTTGAATCATTCACGCATTGAATCATTAAGTCATTGAGACATTGACTCATTTGAAATTCCGTAACGCCTGCACGATGGCTTCAATGACTTAATAATTCAATCCCGCTCCACGCTCCGTGCTACAATGAGCCACTCTTAAAGGTTTTCTCCGAAGTTCAGGCTCCCGCACAATCGAAACAAGACCGTGGCACCGAATCCTCCCAAAACCATTACTTACGCCGATGCGGGCGTAAACATCGATCAGGCGAATCGCACCAAGCAGCGCATCAAGTACCTGGCTCACAAAACCTTCACCAAAGGCGTTCTGAGCGAGATCGGCGGCTTCGGAGGACTGTTCGCGATCGACAAGACCAAGTACCTCGATCCGATTCTTGTGTCGAGCGTTGACGGAGTCGGCACCAAGCTCAAACTCGCCTTCGAGATGAATGTTCACCACACCGTCGGCGCGGACCTCGTGAACCATTGCGTGAACGACATTGCCGTGCAAGGCGCCGCGCCAATGTTCTTCATGGACTACCTGGCAGTCGGAAAGCTCGATCGCGCGATTGCGGAGAAGGTTATCGAAGGTCTGGCCGATGCCTGCAAACACAATGGCTGCGCCCTGATTGGCGGTGAAACCGCCGAGATGCCCGGGTTCTATCCCGAAGGAGAATACGATCTCGCGGGGTTCATCGTCGGTGTAGTTGATCGCGACAAAATCATTACCGGGAAAACGGTCGAGCCCGGCGACATTATTCTTGGTTTGCCCTCGACCGGCCTGCATACGAACGGATATTCGCTTGCGCGCAAGTTGCTCTTCGAAGTTGCAAAATACGAATCTGAAACGTACGTCAACGAAATCAAAGGCAAGGTCGGAAACGAGCTGATGCAGACCCACCGCAGCTACTGGCCGATCATCAAAAAGCTCGTCGGTGCGGAATGTGTTTCAGCGATGGCGCACATCACCGGCGGCGGTATTACCGAAAACCTGCCTCGCGTGCTCCCGCGCGGAACGGCCGCGGTTATTGAACTCGGAGCATGGCCAGTGCTGCCCATCTTCAGCCATCTGCAGTCGCTTGGCAATTTACCGCAGGACGAAATGCTGCGCACCTTCAACATGGGACTGGGCATGCTGCTTGTCGTTCCTTCCAAAAAATTCAAGAAGGCGGAAAGTGTGCTCGATCGTGCCGGCGAGAAGTATTACGCCGTCGGACGGATTGTGAAGGGCGAGCGCAAAGTAACTTACAGTTAAAGCACAGGATCCCCGTTCTTGTCCCGTCTTTTGTGGGAAACAGAGCGGGGTCTTTTACTTTCCGACTACAACAGTCAAATTTCTCACCTCTCGGGACAGAAAAACGGTAATGGTGGGCGACCTTCAAAGCTTGGGTTCGTTCAGGAGCATCCGAATATGCAGGTTGCAATCGTTGTTCTGATAGCGATCCTGACGCCCATGCTCCTCGTGCGATTTCGGCGTAGATGGGTGGCAGCTTTTAATCTGCGCGTCACCAACCGGATTACTGGCCCGTTCGCCGGTCACCTGCCGGGTTTTGGAATCATCACGCACGTTGGACGAAAGTCCGGCCGCACTTACCACACACCGGTGAACGTTTTTCGCGCTGAAAATGCGTTTCTCGTTGCGCTCACATATGGATCCGAGGCCGAGTGGGTAAGGAACGTTCTCGCCGCCGGGGGATGCCGGCTTCAGACTCGAGGACGCGAGTATCAGCTATCCGACCCGGTGGTGGAGCATGATCCTGGCCGCCGCAATTTCCCGCTAGTTGTGCGCACAATTTTGGGCATTATCGGTGCGAACGATTTCCTAAGGCTCTCGATTTCTCAGACCAACGCTCGATGAGATTAGGAAGATCAAATTCCGCTCCCTTAGCACGACTGGGCTATTTCACACGCGAGTCATCGAGGATAGGATTGATCCAACGTTGTCGAGCAAAATCGTCCGAATATATCGGCCGCACCTAAGGAAAGCGGACTTTGCGATGCTCGATGAATTCTGATTCGCCGCGCCAATTCGTCCCCAATTTATTCAACAGGTGTGCTCATGGATGCAGGAACGGTGCGGTGTCCTTTTTGCGTGGCAGACAATGACTTTCGACGCATGATGCCCGTGGGAGATAACCGGTATGCGTGCCCGAGCTGCTGGCATGTCACAGCGCCCAAAAACAAGGACTTTCATTGTCAATGCGTACGGTGCATTCAGCTGAGGACACGAGCCGAGTCAGGCTCCCGGCCAGCGCATTGGCCAACACAAGAACAACAAAACGCAACGCGCCTTGCCAAGCAACCCGTCTCGACCGACGTTCCCGCTAGCTTCACCGTTATTTCAAAGCTTGCCTGAGGCCAGTCCGTGGGCTCCCTTTCACCTCACAACGCAGACAGCCAAGTTTCGGCTCTGGGTGGACCATTTCACCTCGGTTTGAACCTCAACCCCTTCCTGTACAGCCCGTCGCTCCCGACATTGAACACGCGGTTGTAGCGGGCGCGGTAGTTCTCCTGGGCGGCGCTGGCAGCGAGCTCGATCAGTTCGTCTTCTGAAAAATGTTTGCGCAGTTCGGCGTAGAGTTCGTCGCTGACGTTCGACGGCGTATCAGCCAGGGCGTCGGCCATGCGCAGCAAAGCGACTTCAGGCGCGGCGAACACTTCGAAGTGGCTCTCGCGAATTGCAGTGATCTCGTCGTCAGTGAGCCCGTACATTCTGCCGCCGGCAGAATTGCCATCGATTCAAAACGGACAGCCGACGCGGACCGCGGTGCGCAGCAGAAGGATGTACCGCAGGCGTAGCGGAATTTTGGCTTTCTGCCCGAGTAACCATTCGGTCAGAACGTTCACCCAGAAGACACGCGGCACTCGCGCCTGGATTTTTTGCGGTGTGAGATCGCGGCCCAGTACTTTGTGGACTCTCTTGAACACACTCCGCATCAGGAATGATGTTTGCTTTGGATCGACTCCTTCGATACGAGCCAAGAACCCGCTCCTCGTGAAATTTACTAATTGAGATGCGTGAAGTAGCAAATTGATTCCGTAAGAATGGAAGGGTGCCCCGTCCCTTCGACTTCGCTCAGGGCAGGCTCTTGTCTCGCGTTTTGTGCGAGACCGGCAAGATTTTTGATTTTCCCAACAAGAGATAGTCACTTCCCCGCCCTGTCCCAAAAGAACGGGAGAACGGTGGGGCATCCAGCGTAGAAGGATTAGTCTTGAAACAATTACTAATTTGAGGAAAATCGAAACCGGAAGCGAATCAAATGAGAAATGTAATCTTCGCAATCAACATTACCCTGGATGGCTGTTGCGACCACACTAAAGGAATTGCTGATGAAGAACTACTTGAACACTATACGCAGCTCTTGCGAGATGAAGCTGGCCTGCTCGTTTACGGGCGTAAAACCTATCAACTGATGGTTCCTTATTGGCCAGATATCGCAAAAAACCAGTTGGAGACAAAAGCAGAGAACGAATTTGCTCGGACGTTTGACTCCATCAACAAGATTGTTTTTTCGCGAACGTTAACCAGCGCGGAAGACAGAAATACGAGAATTCTTCGTGGGGATCTTCACGACGAAATACTTAAATTGAAACAGGAGCAAGGCAAAAATATTTTAGTCGGAGGTGTAAGTGTTCCTTCGCAACTGATAGAGCTTGGTCTGGTTGATGAATATCGTTTTGTGGTTCAGCCAATCGTTGCAGGAGAAGGGAGACGGTTGTTGGAAGATGTCAGCCTGCGGGAGAAATTCCAATTAAAACTGGTTGAGTCAAAGATTCTCAAATCAGGATGTGTTGCGCTTCGTTACCTGAAACGGTAACGGGAGGCAAAGCCCGGGATGCCCACTCTTGTCGCGGGCTTTTGCGACAGAGCCTACCCGGAGCGAGGTCGAAGTGACGGGGCACCCACATTCAGTACGTCTCTAGCTTTATGCGGACAACTTTACCCTGATGGGTAAAGTTCAAGCCGAAGTCCGTCTGGTCGCCGTTCCACAGGCGCAGGAACTTCCAGTTGCCGTTTTCGTAGCGGCCTTCTTCGGCACGAAGAATTTGCATGTGGCCTTGATCCTTGGAGGTAAGGTCGAAATTTACGCGCGCATCAACGCCAGTGACCAGAAATTCATCCGGCGCAAGCTGCGCGACGAGTGCCCGTCCCCGATGCTCTTTTGTACCGGGAGGCTTCGGGCCGCCGTTCCATTGTGGGTAGCCGAAAGCAACCGTCGCTTTCCACTTGCCGAAGTCGAGCGATGCTTGTGGCGCACCCTCTTCCTCGACGGCTGTCTTTAGCTTGCCCTCGAAATTCAGCCGCGCGATCTCGCGGTCCAGAGGACCGATCAACGCGTAGTTTTCGGCGTGCACCGCGGGAGGCTTTTCGTCCTTAATAGTCCATCCGGTGTAGTCCACACCGAATGGTGAGAAGCCGATCGCGCCCTGTCCCAGCGCGTAAAAGAAAAACTTTCCGTATGAGTCTTCGAGTCCCGTCTCAGGGATCCATGTGGGATTGTCAGGGCGGTGAAATTGGCCGACCACGTCGCGGTAGAACGCGGAGTCGTCGTTGTAGATATCGGGCCCGATCATGTCAATGGCGGGAGCCGCAGCTTTCCAGACATCGAGCATGTTGTATGTGGGGCCGCCGCTGGGATACTCGACGCC
>Ga0070741_10001462_pt1 | contig 71878 bp, 47 predicted proteins | sample Coa_R1_4_FD_66440 | JGI IMG/M metagenome (GOLD analysis project Ga0070741, IMG submission 66440) | Surface soil microbial communities from Centralia Pennsylvania, which are recovering from an underground coalmine fire - Coalmine... | ecosystem: Environmental > Terrestrial > Soil > Unclassified ... | reverse complement strand
TCTTACTTTTCACATCTCACGCTCGGTTTGCTATTTCAGATGGTTTGACGCTCAAGCGCGGAAACTCTTTTGGCTAACCCAACGATTTTCACCGTCTTTCCGTCTAACCGGGAAAGGCTGACGCCAATATGCCCCTCTTGCATTCACCACATCAGCCCTGCTGCCAGAGTGCCCCCGCTGATTGTATGCATAAGTAACCGCTCTCACCGGGGAGAGCTAATATTAACGAACTACTGCTCCCCCGCCAAAGCAAAGCCACTCTATACCGTCGCCGCCTTTGACTATTCTCGGCTGGAAATTCGATATCCTGAGGGTTGATGTCTCCACGACTGCTGCCCCTGACGGCTCTTTTCTCAGCGCGCTTTTGGGCAGGGGGAAGACAAAGTAGTCCGCCGTACCGCAGGGCGTCCCTGACACGTATTCCGCATCAACGCCTTTCGCTTCCAGACGAACGCCGCCCGCGCGGGATTCAAATGTCTCTGACATCCGGCGGAACAGCGCTCTCTCCCTGCCTTCGTAGATGACAGGGACAGACGGCCTCCCCGGGCGCGAATAAGTCTGCCAGCGCGTGGGAACCGCCACCGCATAGTTTTCCGGCGAGCGGAGCTGGTTGCTGAGGGTCTCGTAGTGTTGCGCGTTCCGTCTGGCCCGCCGCACCGGGCGGTATTGCGCGGCGAAGAATTCAGCCGCCGCGATCATCGCCCCCAGCGCCAGGAGAGTAACGAGAATGGAGGCGGTTATTTTGAGCCGCTGGGTGCGATCAGGAGGAAACCATCTACTCTCGATGACCCCGGGTTTACCGTGGGCGGTTGACCGCCGGCCCTGCTTCTCATTAATCCACTCCTGCACCTGCGTCGCCAGTCCGATGGCAAGACCATCATTATTGATGATGGTGAAGAGGTTCGTCTGCCTGCCGTCTTTGAGAGCAACAAACACGTAGTAAAGGATATTCCCATTGACGATCACAGATTTCTGGCGGGCGTAATAAACCTGTCGGACGTCATTGATGTCGCGCGTATGATTCCCGGGCCACGGACAGCGAACCGGCCCGCGCCGTACTGAAAAGGTTGTAGCAGTAATAGTCGTGGTCGTCTTATTGAAAACACCGATTGCCACAAAGTAGCTGAGGAACAACGACACGATGACAAAAGTGGGGTAATCAATCAGATTGAAGTTATCCCAGCCCACCGCCCCTGTGTAATTGATACAAAGTGAAGCCTCCAGCATAACCCCCAGAACAATTACCAGTATCCATTTATTACCCGGCAGCCATTTGTAAACGATTATGTGGCCTTCCGGCACGTTTGTAATTGAAACGCGTGAAGACGCGTAAGAGTCGGCACCCGGGGAAGCCGCTGGGGTGTTGACCGACTCGCCAGGATGTTCGTCACCAGATCCAAATGCCGCCACAGCGAGCGCTCACTTTCGAGTAGAAATAAAACGAGTGATGAAGAACCTGGAAACATCGGGCAGAGTTCACTGCCGGAAAACGAACAGCCACGAAAGGAATGCTGTCGCGAGGTCGGCTCGAATGACTTGTCAGGTTTCGTCGGTTGTATCCTTCTTCAATTCTTTCCCCAGCAATAAGCGCAGAAAGGCTGAGGTGTTTTGTCCCTCCGGGATGGCCGGAAATGCGTGGCGGGCAGTCCCGGAACGATCCCCCGGGCCGGAGGCATTGGATACATTGATTGAAGATTGATATGTCATTTGCGGAAGCGATCAGGTTGCTGTTAAAGATCGGTCTGATACCTCTCCTGTACCGCCGAATCCAGCTCCCTGACAGCCTGCTCGCTCATTTCCAGATTGCAGGCGATCTCTTCGCCGAACGAAACCCTGATCGGCTCGGGCCAGCTCTCGGGCCGCCACACCTGGCCCCGCAGGAATGCTTTCGCGCAGTGGAAGTAACACTCGGTCACCTTCACGACAATCACGAGCAGCGCCGCCTTTCCTCTTGAAGACAACTCCTGACAGAGGGCCGCGTCCGCCGTCAGTTCTGCCGTCCCGCGAACCCTCAGCGTCTCGTTCGTGCCGGGCACCATAAAGAGCAGGCCGACATTGGGATTCTCCAGAATGTTCTGGAGCGAGAAGATCAGTTTATTGCCCTGCCGCTCCGGGATGTAAAGGGTCACCTCGTCACGGACGGAGACAAAACCCGGCTCGTCGCCCTTCGGGGAGACGGTGGATTCGCCGCTCCGGCTGGACGTGGACAGCATCAGGAGCGGGGAGTGGCGGATGAAATCCTGCGACCTCGCATTCAACGCCTGATGAATCTTGAAGCGGGTCAGCTGCCCGGGCTCGCCGAGTATCTCCCGCAATGTTTCCAGGGTTTTTACTGTTTCCATATGTTTTTCGGGCTGACGCTCGCGCTTTGACTGCTCCCACTTCTGCCGCGCCTGCTGTCGCATTCCGCTGATCTTAACTCAGTTCATCCGACCTGAGGCGCAGCCGTCTGTAGACAGGCAGCAGATAGCGACGCCTGATCCGGCCATAGCGATTCAACAATCGCGCGCCCCATGACCTGATTCTTCTTTCGAGCCCCTGCTCTTTCTGCACCAGCCGCGCTGCCAGCGATTGCCCCCGCTGTCGCTGCTTCGCTTCTTCCATCTCCCATTGCTCGGAAAAGTAATGATGGACGCGCGGTTTTGACGCGTCGAGCTGATCATCAGATATATAAGTACGCAACTCAGCCTGGGATGGCAGTCTGATCATTTCCGGGTTGAACCCGGCGCGCCAGCCGTGCCACCCTCTCCGCACTTCTGCCGGGTCGTAATGTCTGAGTACATACTTGCGAGCGGCATGCGGCACGCTCAGGAAATGATAGTGCCGCATTGGGAAGGATTGTGTGTAAAGGCGTATCCCCGGGAATCGAATCAGGTGCCCGCCCGACCAGGCCATTTCTACCTCAGGTTGTCGCTTCCACGCCCGCATCATGTACGGAAAGGTCGGCAGGAACGGGTAGTACCAGCGCATGGTTTTTTGAAACCCGGGGTGATCATGATCGGGCGCTTCCAGGGTAGGGATGAAGGTGAACTCCACAAAGTTCACGGCGTTGTAGCCCTGCGCCCCGACTTCCGCGAGGGCCTGGGCCAGAGTCATTCCTGACCATGGTGACGGATAAATCTCGTCGGCATCAACATGCATGAACCAGTCGGCTTCGAGCGTGGCGGCAAGCCGCTCCTTGCGTTTCAGGATAGACGACCAGCGGAACATGCCGGCGCGGGGGAAATTCTCGATGCCGATTACGCCCCGTGCCAGATAACGGCTCGCAATGGCGACCGTATTGTCGGTAGAGTCGTTGTCAATGAGGTATACCTGAATGCCCTGGCGGAAGAGATTTTCGAGACAGTCGGCGATGAAACGCTCCTCGTTGTAAGTGGCCAGGATTGCTACTACACGCATGGTTGCTGCCGGTCTGCCCTTGAATCTTCCCGCCCCGCCTGAATCAGCCGTTGAGAACTGACTCGAACATGCCCCGATAGTTTTCGGCCTGGTGTTTCCAGTCCCAGGCCTGAATTGAGGCGAGCATACTCTGGCTCAACTGAGTTCGCAACTGAAGGTTGTCGCGCAGCAAAGTAATCTTGTCTGCAATGTCCGGGACATTCCGTTCGACGAACAGACCATTGACGCCCGGCTCTATCAACTCGGGCATATTGCCGACGCGCGTCGTCACTACAGGCACGCCACAGGCGGCCGCTTCCAGACAGGGATTCGGCGTGCCTTCACTACGACTGGCGCAAAGGTATATGTCTATCGAGCGGTAGAATTCCAGCATCTCGTCAGGGCCGCGCCACTTCTTCTCACGCGCCGCCGCGACCAGCCGGGCCCCCCTGACTGACCTGATGGCGGGTACAATCAGGTTGTAGAAGCCGCGATGCTCAGCGCCCACGTTGGAAAGGCTGCCAGCCCAGCCGACGCGCACTACAGGTTTTGCAGTCCGCCCGCCTGAACCCGGGAGCAGCCCGTTGATAAAACTCAAGCGTGATTTCAGCCCGGCCCGGAAGCCGACCGGTTCCGCGTTGTCAGGAATCTCAGGCCGGGCCGGTGCGGGTATAGCGGCCCGGGGGCAGTAGAAATCCATAGCAACCCCGTTAGGCGTGTAAAAAACCGGCACGTCTGCGATGGATTGAAACTCACGGTAGAGGGACAGATTGACAGTGAAGATGCCGCGCGCCATCTTACGCAGCGCGGCCAGCGCCGGCTCGCGGAACTTACCTTCAACCTCGAAATGCGAGCAGATGCCGACGAGCAGTTTGTGGCGGTTGCGCAGGAAGGCCGCTTCCAGCCCGCTCAGGCGGGCGAACTGCAGCCAGTAATAGACAATGATCAAATCAGCCCTGTCGAACTCAGCTTCGGTCAATTCAGACTCATATCGTTTGAGTATCCGGTATTCGTCGCCCAGCGCCCGCTGAAGGTTACGTGTCTTGTAGTCGTGCGCCCAGTTCGGCACATCTACAATGATCAGCACTTCGGGGGGTTGATGTTTTGTCATCCCTGTCGCTGGTTCAGGAGGTCGCGGCTCAGGAGTGTCAGGAAGGCCATAGCAGCTTTCAGGGCCTCACAAGTTCGTTGATAACTCATTCCCGCTTCCCGCTGCTCTCTATCAGCTCAACCCGGCTTATCCCCAGGCTATACTGCTTGTGGTCAGGCTCCGGCTCACTCCTGACCACCACAATGAACCTGACCTTGCCGGATTCGATGACGAACACTACTTCCGTTGACACGATAAATGGCGGGGAGATCTCCATCATGTCCCACCTGCTTATGTCTGGGTATGCTGCCACTTCAGACACCTCGGCGCGTCTGATCAGTGGTGGCCCGTCCGGCTTGATAGCCTCGCGAAGTATCTTTCAGAACTGGGGCGCCTCGGTTGCTGAAAGCGGCTGGTCTTCCAGCCATCTGACTGATTCTCTCCCGCTCCCATTTGCCCAGGTATAACTATGTTGACTTAACTTCATCCCTGGTTGCAGGCCATTGAGCCTCGCCTGCGATTCCAGCTTTCGCCAGAGTTTCGGCCCACACGTGAGACGACGGGTGGAGAGAGAGCCCGGATCAATGTCAGTGTTTGGCGTAAATACCGCCTCAATTTGCGCTCTCGCTTTCTGGAGAAACTCATCAACCATCTTCTGTACGGTCTGTTTGTCATAGGTCACAACCTTCAACGGCTTTTTATGGGTATCCGCGGGCGGGTTCGCCACCCTCAGCCGCCGTACCGGCCTGCCCGGCAGTTCAGGCGCGTTACGCAGGAAGGCCCGGCCATCCGGCGTGATCCGATAACGAAATGCTATTGAGCCGACTTCCGTAATTTCCTTCCATTCACCTCCATGACCCTCATAGTGAGTATAAGGCTCGCGCACTGATGAACCTCCCTTATCGAGATTCTCGATCAGTCCGGAGCGTTCCATCTTCCTGACGAGTTCTTTCTTCGGGTAGAAATACAGTTCTTCCCGGCTTTCATTCACGAAAAGGAGGAAATCAATATCCGGGTTGTCATCGAATAAATCCCAGCCCTTCGTCAGGGCCTTCAGGACGACGGCCGCTTCCGCCTGCTCTGTTCTTTTCATGGTTATTTTGCCGAGCCGCCCCTGACAGTGAGCTTCACTGCCGGGCAATGTTGCGCATAATGCTCCCGCCCCAAAGAAGGCGAAGAGAATCCGGGAGACGATACTGTTGTGACAGGGTATAATCATAATTCGCTGAAAGCCTGGCAGCACTATTCAGCAGGCCGCCGAGAGGCCGTTTCCGCAAGCGACGCTCGCGGTACTGATCCTTATACCCGAAACACTTCTAGAAGACATATCGCGGGTAAGTGTGTCTGGCCCGCTCCGCCGCGCTCAGGTCCAGTTCGACGGTGACAAAGGGATGCTCCGGTGAAGTGAGCCCCAACACCTCGCCATCGGGCGCGATCACCCAGCCCAGCCCGCCCAGATGAACCGCATCCGAAGCCGAGCTGACGTGGTTCGACGAGAGCGAGAACGCGCCGGCAGTGATCGCCGCTGCCCGCCCGCCCACCACCCATTTGTCGAGCGTCGAATGCGGCGTCGCGCGCGGCGTCACGATGATGTGGACGCCCTCTTTGCCGTAAATCCGCGCCCGGTCAAACGCCCACAGCTCCGTGCAAATCTCAAAGCCGACGCGCGCCGCGCCGCATTGCAGCGGAGTGAAGCTGCCGTCGCCCCGGCTGTACCACGAGGCTTCCCAGAAACCTTCTTCATTCGGCAGGTAATACTTGTGGTGCGCGATCCGGTAGCCCATCTCTTGCGCCCGGCAAAAGCCCTCGTTCAGGCGCTGGCCGCCGCGGTTGACCGGGCGCGTGCCGAGTACGATGGCGGGCGCGAGTTCAGCGAGACGTTCCTGCCAGGCGTCGTGCGCGGCCAGGGCGGCCTGCCAGACGCGCTCGTCGAAGACGGGCGACGCGCCGAACCACGGATGGAAGGGCATCTCCGGCAGCAGCACCAGCTCGCTCCGCTCCGCCCCGACGTGCGCGACCAGTCGCTCCCAGTCGCGCGCGAAAGCTTCGGGGGCGTCGTTCAATTCACAGACAGTGACTTTCATATTTCTTTTTCACCGGTCTTTCCTTTTTGTCTGACAGCGGCACACCATCAGCCGAGTAGCCGGTCGAGTTCCGCGCGAATCTCGTCGAGTTCTTTCCGCAACACCTCGTACCGTTCAATCGCGTCGCGCCCGATCTTCTGATCGGTGTTGGCGGTCATCCCGGCCAGATAAAGTATGTGCGCCTGGAGACCGGGCTTGCTGTAGCGCACCGACGGCGTGAAGAGCCTCGCGGCAATCGCGTTCACACGATTCGCCATCTCGCCGTCTGCCCCCGACCCGCCCCGCAACTTCCCTTGGGCCTCGCGAACTCTGGCCGCGATCTGGTTGACGCTGTTCACAAGTTCCCGCATGCGCAGGTTGTGTTCGAACTGCTCCTGCAGGTCCGCCTGCGTCACGCCGTCCGCCGCGACGCGAGGATCAATGAGTACATTGAAGGCTTCAGTCAGCGTCGTGTCGCCGACCTTGAGTCGAGCCTGATACTGCCCCGGCGGCGCCGTCACACCCGCCTGATGTCGCACGTCCCAGACAAAGCGATTAAGTCCGGCGACCTTCGTCACGCGCGGAGGCGGGCCGCCACGCCCTCGCCCGCCGGCTGCTGGGGCGTCCGGGTCTTCCTGTTGCGGCTCGGGGCCGCCAGCCGCGGCACCACCTCCACGTCCACCGCGACCGCCACCTGTCGCCACTGGCGCATCGCTGTTGTATGAGTTGATCACGTCCCCCTTCGCGTCAAGGATCTCGATGGTCACCGGCCCGGCGGGCGACGCCGGCAGATAGTATTCAATATTCGGGCCAAGGATGCCGGGGTTGACCCGCGTGCGATAACCGTCGCGCGGCTTGAAGAGATGCACTTCAGACGTCGTCACTCGCGGCGAGAGTTGATGGAGCGAACTGACGTTGTCGAGTATCCAGAAGGCGCGGCCCTGCGTCGAGACTATCAGGTCCTTCTGGTGGACTTTGATGTCCGTGATCGGCACGTTCGGCAGGTTCAACTGGAACGACTGCCAGTGCGCGCCGTTATCGAAGGAGATGAACATCCCGAACTCCGTGCCCGCGTAAAGCAACCCTTCGCGGTCCGGGTCTTCGCGGACGACGCGCGTCGGCCAGTCCGCCGGGATACCGTTTTTCCCGTCGGTCAGCCGCGTCCACGTCTTACCGTAATCGTCGGTCCGGTAGATGTACGGCTGGTAATCGCCAAGGAGCCACCGGTAGACCGCGTAGTATGCAGAACCCTTACGGCGTGGCGACGGCTCGATGTACTGCACGCGCCCGCCCGTCGGAAGGTCCTTCGGCGTGACGTCAGACCACGTCTTTCCATTGTCGCGGGTGACGTGGAACGGGCCGTCGTTCGAGCCCGTCCAGATCACGCCCTTTTCGAGCGGCGACTCGGCAATCGCGTAGAGCGTGCTGTAGAACTCCTCGCCCGTCACGTCGCGGGTGATCGGCTCGCCGCTCACGCCCTGGCAGCAGGCGGGGTGCGCGGTCAGGTCGGGCGAGATCTTTTCCCACGTCACGCCCCGGTCGCGCGTCCGGTGCAGATACTGCGACCCGTAATAGAGTACCTCCGGGTCGTGCGGCGAAGTGGCCATCGGCGACACGCGCTGAAAGCGGTAAATAAGATCGCTGGCCGGATTGCCGTAGAGCGACTGCGCGCCGATCCAGTAATTCTTCTCCTGCCCCGTCCTGAGGTTCATCACGCCGTACTGCCCCTTGCACGATCCGTAAACGATTTCCGGGTTCGCGGGATGCGGCATGATCGGGCCGGTCTCGCAGCCGGGGCCGGTCCGCCAGTCGTCGCGTGAGGCGGGGTCGGCCTGACTCGAAATAATGATCGTCGTGTTGTCCTGCTGCGCGCCGTAGAGTTTGTACGGGAACTGGTTGTCAACCCAGACGCCGTAGATCTCAGAGGTCGGCTGATTCATCTGCGACGACCAGGTGCGCCCGCCGTCGGTCGAGACGTTGGCCCCTCCGTCGTTCGACTGGATCATGATCTGGCCGTCTTTCGGGTTGATCCAGATGTCGTGATTGTCACCATGCGGCGTGCGGAAGATCGAGAACGTTTTGCCACCGTCAGTGGATTTGAAGAAGCCTTCGGCCCCGGCGTAGACGATGTCGGCGTTCGTCGGGTCGGCTCCGAGCGTCGTGTAATAGAAGGGCCGCTGAATCAACGCCCCTTGTGAATTGACGAGCGCCCACGTCTCGCCGGCATCGTCCGAGCGGTAGAGCCCGCCGCCCGGCTTCGCTTCGACGAGCGCGTAGATGCGATTCGGACTGGCGGCGGTGACGGCAAGGTTGGCCTTGCCAATTAACTCGCCCGGCAGACCCGTCATAATCTTCGCAAAGTGTTCGCCGCCGTCGGTACTCTTGTAGAAGCCACCTTCGCGCGAGCCGCTGATGATCGTCCAGGGCTTGCGTTCGAGACGCGACATCCAGGCATAGACGACATCCGGGTTACCGGGCTGCAGCTCGACATCCATCGCGCCGACGCTGTCGGAGACAAACAGCACTTTGCGCCACGTCTCGCCGCCATCCGTCGTCTTGAACACGCCGCGCTCGGCGTTGGACTTGAACGCGTCACCCACGGCCGACACCCAGACGATGTCCGGATTCGTCGGATGGATGCGGACGGCCCCGATCTGGCCGGCGTTGTAGAGGCCGACAAACTTCCACGTCGCGCCGCCGTCCGTCGTCTTATACACGCCGCGCCCGGTGGAGACGTTACTCCGCACGCCGTCGGAGCCGGTGCCAAGGTAGATCACGTTCGGATCCGAGTCGGCGACCGCGACGCACCCCGTAGAGCCGAGCGGGACCTTGCCATCAGTAATGGGGACCCAGGTCGCCCCGCCGTCCGTCGTCCGGAACAGCCCGCCGCTCGCGACGCCCATATAAAACGTCCTGGGCTGAGAAGGAACGCCCGTCACAGTCGTGACGCGCCCGCCGCGTGACGGCCCGACGAGCCGGTAACGGAGCCCCTTGAAGAGAGCGGGGTCTGCGCCGGGCATCAATGGCTGACGCACGTCCGGCGCCTGAGTCTGCGCGAGGGCGAGCGTGCTTATGGTCAGGAGTAATAATAAGGTGTGTCGGAGCATGGGTTGTCCTCCAGTGTCAGGGACAGAGCGAACCTTGAATGCGGTTTTCCCCGGGGTCTGCCGAACCGCGATCCAACCGCCGGGGCGGATCAGGAATAAAGACAAAAGATACCAGGCGACAATCCGACCCGAAGCAGTTTGCGATTGGGTGTGCGGATCAGTGCCGCGGAGGCTCACGAACTTTCCTCCTGTTTCGTCATCCACTTCCTTCTTGTGACTTCGAGTGTGCCTTGCGAGTCCGCCAGAGGCAATGGTCAGGCGAGGTCCGGCTTCGAGCGGAGGGCCACAACCTCACAGCAGACCCGGAATCAATGCCCATGACCTCTTTCGATAGTCATCATACTCGGCACCAAAGACGTTACGGAGGTGTTGTTCCTCGATCCGGATCTTGCGCCAGTAGGCCACCGCAATGATGACCAGGGCGAGCAGCCCGTGAAGCTCACCGGATACGACGGCGGTGCCGAGGAACATACCGAGCATAGCGCTGTAGATGGGATGCCGAACGAACCGATACGGGCCGGTGCGGATCAGTTGGTGGTCAACTTTCGCAGTGATGGCCCCACTCCAATTCCGGCCGAGGTGCCGTCGGGCCCAGACGGCCAGGAGAGCTGAACCCACCTGCACGGCGAGACCAATTGGCACCCTGATCCGGGACGCCATCGGCAACCACTGTCGCCCCAGCCCGGGCGCCGGGAGAAAGGCGAGTAAGAGCGACCCATACATCAGGAGCTGATGTAGCTGGCGCGAGGCCGGGGACTCCGAACTCCTCGTCGGCGCGGCGTTTTTCGCCGCCGCGCTCCAATAAGCGATGAACAGAATCCACAGACCGCCCGATACCCATAGCTTCGGCTCTGTTTTCGCAATCACCAGATAAACGACAGCGAGGACCAGCACTAATAATGTGACAAGTGTGATCACGGCCCAGGGGCCGGTGAGTGCGATGCTCAGGCCGGGAAGCTTGAGGCAGATGGCCGGGCTTTCGGTGTGGGCCTGCCTGCCCTCCTCTTGTTTATCCATCCGCTTCTTTCCTTTTACTTCGCGTGAAGCGCCTGACAGCCAGCATCAGCCGTGCCGCGAAGCGCCAGCCGCAGCGGCATCGGCTGCCTGCGGTGTTGGGCGCTCACTCCGACGTGAATTCCTGATAACGCTCTGGTGCGTAGCGAGTGGCGAGCCGTCCGGTTGCTTCCTCGACGTTGATGGGTTCGACCAGCAGGCCTTCCTGCCCGTAGGGTAAGTACGCCTGGCACCGGCCTGACGGGGCGATCAGACTGGTCGCCGATTCCTGAAAGCGCAAGGCGTAATTGACACTGGCAAAGTAGATCGTGTTCTCGATGCTGCGCATCATCATCGCCTTCTCGTAGTAAGGGCTGCCGGCCGCGCCCCACTCGGTCAGGCGGGCGCCTCCCTGCTCATTCCCCGTGTGCTGGGGATGAAAGACGATCTTAGCGCCCCGCACCGCCGCCCATCGCACCGTCTCAGGATAGCGCCAGCCCTCGTGGCAAATCGCCACCCCGAACTTCACGCTGTTGACCTCGAAGAGTCGCCGGGTGTTGCCGGGCACATAGAACTGCTCTTCGCTCGGGTCGAGCTGGTTCTTGGTCTGGTATCCCTGCATCTCCCCTCCAGCGTCAATGACAAAGGCGGCAATCTGCCGGCCCGCCTTCGTGAGCCTTTCCATCCCGAGGATCAGGGCTACCCGATACATTCGCGCCCATTGCGCCGCGGCTCGGAGTACGCGTTCCTGCTGCGTCTGATCAAAGGGCAATACTTCAAAATCCTGCCCCCGCAAACCCGGGAGCCAGGCTTCCGGGAAACAGACTATCTCCGCGCCCTGCGCCGAAGCTTCGGCGAGGAACTGCCTGATCTTGTCCAGGCCCTCATCAAGGGCTGAGGCGACACGAGGCGACGCCAGGGCAATGATCATGGATGACCTCCGATGAGTATGGATTCGACCGGGATGGTTTGAGCGCCCAACTCCCGGAATAACCGGGCCGCGTACATTCTGCAACCGGAGCCGCTTATATCTCACCAGAACTTCCACCAGGGTTTATTCTGTCTCTCTTGTTGCTCCTCTAGTTGCTGCCTCCATTTTCGAGCCTCCTCATCAAGCTCTTCAATCCTTTGCAGCACTGCCGGGTCATCACCTGAATACCGGACAGCTTCGCAACAGGAAACGCACACGGTTCTGGCTGCACGCTCGAACTCTTCGGGAGTTGAAGGCTGTTTCCTGAAGTAGCAATGCCTCGCCTCTTCGTCGAACCCCATCAGGTCTGGTGCTTCGTGTTCAGGAGCCAGGCAGGTCATACACTCACCGTTCACGACATAAAATGGCCCGGGAGCATTTTTAGGGAAGCGTTCTTCGTCTTTTTCCTGGTGCATTCAAGGTTCCTGAGTTTTAGAGTGCCACGACCACGCAAGCGGCCTGACGCTACGTTCATCGGGCGCGGCCTGTGGTGCCGCATTAACCGCCGCTACTATTGGCCGCGCTGCCGTTGAATGGATGTTCGGCCGACTGATCGTCAGCGTTTTCCTCTGACGGTGACCGTCGCCGTCCAGACCTGCGGCGTCCCCGTCCGATAGTCAACCCAGAGCGGGTGGAACGTGCCATCCGCAGCGGCTGCCAGCCCGGCCGTGTCCCCGGGCCCGACGCGACGGCCCAGCTTCTTCCGCGTCGCCGCTGTGAACACGCTCGATCTCTCACTCACCCGGACGCTCGGCTCCCATGTCCTGCCGCCGTCGCGTGAGGCGGTAACCTCACGTCCCAGCCCGAGTCCGGCCCGGGAGTGTCGCGGGTGTCATACCAGGAGATACCGACCACGCCGTCCCTGTTGACTGCGACCGACGGCATAAACGCGCCCCGGTAAGCCCCGGCGGCCCCTGAATCCGTCCAGTCATCAACCGGCGTCGGCGCCGACCACGTCAGTCCCTTGTCAGCCGAGATGGACAACATGACCCGGCTGCGGACACCATCGAACGCCGGCCAGACTGCGTAGAGCCGATCCCGCCAGGGGCCGGTCGTCTGATCAACTGCCAGACATTCCAGCCCGGCAATCCCTTTTCCAATCGGCCGCTGAGTCTTGCCGATGAATTTGTCCCGTGGGATGACCCTGCCCCGGGGTGGATGCTCACCGACAGACGGGCTGCCCGGCTCGAAGCTCTGCCCCCCATCAACCGACCGCTCAACCCCCATCCATGACGGGATGTCTTCCCGTCGCTGCCAGTCCTCGACAAAGTTGTACAAGGCGACCACAGTTCCGTCCGACAGGACGACGCTGTTGCCCGTTCCTCTGGTGGCGTGGGGCTGGTTCGCCATCCGCACGCGCTGGAGCACCGGTTCGCTGAACGTGCGGCCCCCGTCGGCTGAGAAGAAGATGCCGATGCCGACCTGTGGCAACAGGTCTGCTCCTGTCCCGCCCGTGCCGGGCAGGGAATCAGTAATCACTACCGCGTTGCAGTAAACCCGCCCGTGGTACTTCCCGCCCGTCTGGTCCACCGTAATATACGGACGGTCTATCCGCGTGGGCTCGTGGACGTGTACGGGCCCGGCCCACGTCAGCCCGCCGTCAGTTGAGCGGAAGACGACTGCGTGGTGCGACTGGAGACGCCCGTCGGCAGCCAGCATGGAGAAGTACGCCGCGCCATCGGGGCCGAACGTCACTGCCGGGTCTGCCGCCCGCTTGTCCCCTCGCGTTTCGGCCCTGCCCTCCGGCTCAAGCACCGGTTTCCAGTTCGTCCCCCCGTCAGTCGAAAGGTACGCGACGCACTGATCCTCGCCAGATTCGTACCAGAGCATAGATCCGGCCAGTAGCCGCTTCGGGTCGGTCGGGTCGGCTGCCAGAATCACTTCCCAGTGGGGCAGGCCCGCGCGGTCCTTACTCACCTGAATATTCGGCCCGACGCGGATCTCCCTGTGGCCGGGCCGGGTGACATTGAACGAGCGGCGACCACTACCAGAAGCGAGACCACGACATGATGCCAGGTTCTTTGCACGGCAGATTCTCTCGGAGTCAGGCAGTTGGGATGGCCAATACTATTCAGCGACTTCTGCGCCATTCTGAACGCGCAGATCAAAGCCCGGCGGCCACGATCAGCGGGCGCACCCTGAGATATTGGAAGTAATCGAAGTCTTCACCGGGCGCCCCTCACTTCCGCATCGGGTTCAGGCGCCTCAGTAAGGCGGAGAACATACAGCTCCTCATCGTAATAACATCCGGCGACAAGCAATGCCTCCGGCTCCACACCATAGCGCGTAAACCCTCTGGACTGGTAAAGGGCGCGCGCGGCCGTGTTGGCGGCGTTGACAGCCAGTTTGAGTTGACGCACGCCCCGAAGAGAGCGGCCGTGCGCAAGTGCTGCATCAAGGAGCGTACGGCCAAGACCGCGCTGGCGGAATTCCGGGGCGACGTACATCCCGGCAAGCTCCGCACAGTGCCTCAGCTTCTCACGTGACGGGCGGATGAACGCGACAATGCCCACGAGTTGCCCGTCTGCATAGGCGCCGAAGACGCACAGCGATCCATCCGGGGCGGGGGTGACCCGGACGGCAATCTCGGCGAGCGACCTCGCTGCCTCATCGGAATAGCTGGCACTGAATGCCGTCGGACTCTCCTGAAGACCTCGCAACCGAAGCTGCTGATACGCCGCGGCATCGTGCGGGGTCAGTTGCCTGACCGTCATAACTCTCTTTCTTCTTTCGTCATTTGGTACTTCGTTATTACTTCGCCTGTTTGCGCCTGTCTGCTGTGTTGACCGGGCCACGCCTGACAGTTCCTGTCGGTAGACTGCTGCTATTGACTGATATGCAAATAAACCCACGCATTCATCCCCGACCTCAACTGGACAGGCACCCGTTTGTAATCGGCAACCTCCTCGTATGCATCAGCCTGCTCAAGCTCTTTCCTGGTTACCCTGAATACTGTGCCTTCCACGAGATCTGACGCGATGCCGGTGAATTGAACGTTACGATAATGAGTGTCCCCACTTGTCGCCACAACGTTCTGATCCCTGATCGGAATCATCGTCAGGCTGTATCCGACCAGCGCATCCGGCCTGCCTTCAAGTCTTCGCCCAAACGTGGCGAGTTGAACCGCTTCTGCCTGCAAGGTTCCATATGAGAACAAACTCTCTGTCTCTTTTTCCTGAGGACTCATATCTTCTCTCACTGATCCTGCCTGACTCTGTTCACCCCCCCTGGTTATCTGGCCGCCATCGCCTCAATTTCGAGTTTCCATCTCGGATCAAGCAACTGGCAACAGACAACCGTTGAGGCAGGCTGATGGCTGCCCAGATATTTGACTCGCAACCGAACATTGGCTTCATCATACTGAGGCTCCGCCAGGTAGGTGCGCAACGAAACCATGTCTCCGTAGTCCATCTCGGCAGCCCGTAAGATCGTCCCCAGGTGCTGCCAGATGATGTCGCCCTGCTCTTCAAAAGACTCTGGCATCGTCTCGCCATCAGCCAGATAGCCATTGAGCCCGCTGATAATCAGCAGCCTGGCATCGCCGCGAATCTCAGTCGCGTGACTATAGTTGCGATAGGGAGGGAACACGCCCTGAGGATTGTGTTTGATCACTGGCATTTGCTGCAACCCTTCTGACAGGTTAATGAAGAGCGTGCATAAATCCGAGTCAGGATTTTCAGTAGTTTTATCGGCCCCCGGAGCGCCAGAGGCGCGAAATGTTTATAGCATCGAGCGGTCCTTGATTCCCTCAGCTCCGTAGGAGCGAAATGTCAGATGTCGCTCCTACGGAGCTGAGGGATCAATAAAATGCTCTTCTATAAACATCTGGCTCCTACGGAGCCGGGAGAGAGACTCCCTGATTTATGCACAACCTTCAGGTAAATGTGATTAGTGCCTGGCTCTTTTGTATTGCCGTCAGCCAGATCGCATCAGCGACGGCACAACGAAGAACCATAAGAACCGCGCTGTCCGGCGCGCGACGCTACGCCTGGAACCCTGCCGGCCGTTCCCCCGCCACGCCGAACTCCCGTTCGAGCGCCAGTCCCACCTGCCCGACGAGTCCGTCGTCGAACAGGCGGCCGAGAATCGTGATCCCGTGCGGCACGCGACGAGGCGAATTGAACTTCGGCAGCGGACTGGCCGGATCCGGCGCCCAGTCACTTCGCGCTTCCGAGACCTCGACGAACCCGGCGCGCAGCGTGAGCGACGGATGACCGGTGAAGTTCGTGATGGTGAGTTGCTCGTCGCGCAGCGATGGCACGATCATCAGGTCAACCTCCCTGAAGACGCGCGCCATTTCCAGCGCCACCTTGCGCCGGAACCGGTCGGCCTGCACGAAATCTACTGCGGAAAGAAATCGCGCCTGGCGGAACAGGTTGGGCCACGCATCCCTGACCTGTACCTTCAGCGACCCGAGTTCATGACTGAGCGCCAGTTCCTCGAACGACGCCGCGCCCTCGGCAAACAGGATCGGCATCAGTGAGCTGTATGGCCAGTCGGGAAGCGTCACTTCCTTGAGTTCCATCCCGAGCTTCCTGATCGTCTCCATCGCCGCGCGGTCCACGTCTGTCGCGGGGCTCTCTTTCATCCACTGGGCGATGTAGCCGACTTTCAATCCTGCAACGGGGGCCGTGGCGTCGAAATCCAGGCGGCTCGGCACGCTCGACGCATCGCCCGCGTCCGGCCCGCTGATCGCCCGCAGCACGAGCATCGCGTCTTCCACCGTCCGTGTCATCGGCCCCAGCTTGTCCAGAGACCAGCAGAGCGTCATCGCGCCGGTCCGCGGCACGCGGCCGAACGTCGGGCGCAGGCCAGTCACGCCACAGCGCATCGCGGGGCTGACGATGCTCCCGCCAGTCTCGCTGCCGATGGAAAATGCCACCAGGGCCGCGGCCGTCGCCGCCCCGGGGCCGGCGCTCGATCCTGACGCGCCCTCTTCCAGCAGCCACGGGTTCATCGTCTGGCCGCCGAACCATATGTCGTTGAGTGCGAGCGCGCCGAGCGAGAGCTTCGCCAGCAGCACCGCGCCGGCGGCGTCGAGCCTGCGCACCACCGCGGAGTCCGCCGCGGGAACACGGTTGCGGAATGGTTCAGCGCCGTATGTGGTGGGAATGTCTTTCGTATCGAGCAGATCTTTCACACCATAAGGGATGCCGTGCAGCGGGCCGCGGTAACGTCCGGCGGCGATCTCGGCGTCGGCCGCCTTCGCGCGCGCGAGCGCATGATCACGGGTCAGCGTGATGATCGAGCGAATCTTCGGATCCAGCCGCTCGATGCGACTGAGATAGATATTCGTCAGTCGCTCGGAGGTGAGTTGCCGCGATTCGATCCATCTCGACAGTTGCGCCACGGGTGCAAACGCGATGGCGTCGTCCGATGACGGCAGCGGCGCGCCGTCGGCCTTTGACCGGACGAACCGATCACGCGACGGCAACACTGCCAGCCCCGGGAGCATCGGGTTCCAGAGTGTGGCCGGCGCGTCGGTGGCTTCGATTGCTACTTTCCGCGGCCCGGTGCGACGCTCAAGGTACGGCGCCAGCGACTGGCGCCACGAGTCGGCAGCCTGCTGGCGCTCCGCGGGCGTCATCGTGACTTGCACGAGCTTCTCCGCCTCAGCGAACGTCGCGGGTGTGACGACGGGGCCGGAGCCTGTGCCTGTGCCGAACGTGGGCGGGGCGCCGGCGACGGGCGGAGTTGATTGCGAACCGGCTGGCGGCGTCTGGTTGCGACAAGCGGCGGCCGCGACGAGTACGCCGAGGGGCGCACGCAGCAGGAACTGTCGTCGAGTGTTCATAGGATGAGAAGCCTGCTTTTACCTCTTACAGGCGCAGGCCGGGGCGCTTTTCTCTGGCGCTAATCCTTGTCGTAATACTTGCCCGGCTCTTTTGTATTGCCGTCAGCCAGATCGCACAGGCGGCGGAAGTTCGGCTGTAACGGGTAAAGTTAAAGGATCAAATGTAGCGACAGGCTCACCGGCGGAACGGAATTGCTCTAATATCTCACGTTGTTTAGGCCCAAACCATTCGTATCCCACAAAGTGGTGACGTTTGATAAATTCTTCCCCAAGAGCTGCTAACAACATATACTCAAAACGGGTCGTCTGCCCCGGACGGACACCCGAAATGATTCGACTCAGTCGGTCATCGTCGTACTGCTTAATTGCAGCGTCAACCTGATCCAGCGTGCGGAACCCCAATCGATGCAGAAGACGTGCGATCCAATCGTATGACCAGCCCGAAATACGACCGTCCGGTCCGAGACGACGATCCAGATAAGCCTTCAAAGCGTCAGGCGTGATCTCCACACCTTCCAGCCTACCTTGAACAACACTTGTCCGCGCAGCCGCACGAAGTTCGGCATCAGCGCTCTGGATGGCTTGGAACTCACGGTCAGCAAGTTCCAGCATTCCAGCCAAAGCCATGAACCGGCGGCGGATCTCAAGCGGAATCACAGTAGCACCTTTGTACTGAATGTCGTGCTCAATCTCAGCCCAAGCATGCTGGAGGATTGTCCGCAATTGGATCTCAGCCACTGCATCGCGGAAACGCTCATACTCCGGTAGCTGGGATCGGTTTCTCTTGATTCGCACCAGATAGTGTATGCTTTGATATCCAAAGCGTTCTTCTTCGACAAGGATCTGACCCTTGTCGGACCATTCAACGACATCGAATTCGTTGCGTAGTGTTTCATCAAGTTGGCCTAGAGTGTTTGGGAAGTAGGCAATGATCCGTACCGCAGCAAGATCTGTTATCTCTTCCAGAGGGTTTGAGTACTTGGGCTTCGCAGGATCTACCTCATCCGGGCGGGCAGCCTTCTTGCCTAGGCTTCTCGGATCTTTAGCCCGAGCCTGAATGGAGTGGACCTTTACATCGCGACGACGCAATGATTCCTCAATGATTCGGCGAATTGATTCAGCCAGATCTTGATAGAACCCTTGGACCTTCAGATACTCAGTGACCGCGCGGTCTGCGTGGCTTTGGAAATCGAATCCTTCGGCAATATCATTCATACACTGATTCAATACCTAAGCCTAAAGCGTTCGGCCATTCACTATTAGGCTGCCTGTTTCTGCAACTCACTTGGGTGGAGCGAGAGATACTCTCTGATCTCAAGATTCATACGATCTATTTCAGCCAAGTAGCCCCCGGAGGCCAGCCGGTAATTCTGTGGGTTAGTTTCCACCTGCCGCAGTTTTTCCACCTGCTGCTGGAAGTATCTGACCCGCTCTTTTGTCGCCTCAAGTTCCTGATCGTTCTGTATCATTGCTGATTACCTCGACTATTCCGCGTTGCGATCCATCACGTTTGATTTGCCAATGCTCCAGTGCAGACTGCTCTCCACCGATTGCCGCCATTCGCCGAATCCAGAAGACGCTGGCGCCTTCCACATTTTGCGCCGCCAAGTGATCGAAGATAATAGCTGCCTCGCCCTGCACCTGATTCGAGTCAAAAGAATCATCAATCAGCATGAAAATATCAACGTCGCCGGGCTCGGGTTTCGCAGTAATGAATGAGCCGAAGACGATGAATCTGGCCATCTGTCCCGTGCCTGAAGCCAGCCTGTAGATGCGTTCCAGCCGCTGCGCGACGAGGCGCCGCTTCAAAGTGCCTTCCCCAAAATGCTGGAGTACATCAGCCAGCGCGGCCTGATGAATCCCCGGCGGGAGGTCTCCGTTACTGTCAAATTCAGGCCACTCCTTCATCGGGGTCATCAGCTTTCTGAAGGATACGGGCAAACCTGACAGGGGATCAGACGGCCCGTTGACCTTCCCAATATGAAAATTGGTTCCCCATAGCGGGGCAGTTCAGCTCTCGCTATGGGAAACCATCATCGGACAAATGACAGCTACTCTTCTTCTTCCTTCCTCACTCGACCTTCAGCCACCGCCTGCTGCACGATCTTCTGTGAGAGGTGGGCGGGGGTTTCGTCGTAATGCGAGAACTCCATGTGGTATTCGCCGCGCGCGCTGGTGATCGAGTTGAGCGTTTGCGGGTAGGTGAGCATTTCGGACATCGGCACCTGGGCCTTGATGACCTGGTTGTTGCCCTTCGAGTCCATGCCCTGAATGCGCCCGCGCCGGGAGTTCAGGTCGCCCATGATGTCGCCGGAGTATTCCTGCGGGGCGATGACCTCGACGTTCATAATCGGTTCGAGCAGCACGGGGTGCGCCTTCTCGATCATGTTCTTGAAGGCCTTGCGACCGGCCATCTGGAACGAATGGTCATCGGAATCCACCGTGTGATAAGAGCCGTCAACCAGCTGGACGCTGAAATCCACCATTGGATAACCGGCGATGGCGCCTCTCACTGAGGCGTCTCTGATTCCTTTTTCCACCGCCGGACGCCACTGCTGCGGGATCGCGCCGCCGAAGATTTTGTCCACGAAGGTGAAGCCGCCGCCGCGCGGCAATGGCTCGAAGACGCACTTGCAATCGCCGAACTGGCCGCGCCCGCCCGATTGCTTCTTGTGACGGCCCTGCACCTCGACGCGCGCCTTGATCGTTTCGCGGTAAGGCACCTTGGGCTGGTGCAGCTCGACTTCGACGTGGTAGCGGTTTTTGAGTTTGGCGACGACGGTTTCGATGTGCTGCTGGCTGGAGCCGCCCAGCTCGAACTCCTTCGTCTCGGCGTTGCGGGTGTAATGCAGTTGCGGGTCTTCTTCTTCCAGCTTGTGGATTGCGCCCGAGAGCTTGTCTTCATCCGCGCGCGATTTGGGGACAATGGCGAAATGGATCGAAGCCTCGGGGAGTTTGACCGGCTCGTACCAGATCGGCGCGGCCTTTTCGCAGAGCGTGTCGCCGGTCGTCGTGTCTTTCAGTTTGAGGATCGCCACGATGTCGCCGGCGTGGGCTTCATTGATCTTCTCGACGGTCTTACCCTGGATGACGTGCAGCGGCCCGAGGCGCTCCTGCGTGCCGGTGCGCATATTCAGCAACGTCGCATCGGATTTCACGACGCCCGAGAAGACTTTCATGATCGTGATCCTGCCGAAGTTTTCGACGATGGTTTTGAAGACATAACCGGCGGGCGGTTCGCTGTCGCTGACGGCGCGCTCGATCTCTTCCGCCCCGGCATCGGCGGAGGCGAAAGCTTTGACCGGGCCGAGGTCGGCGGGGTTCGGCGCGTAATCGGCAATCATTTCGAGCATCGGCACAATGCCGATCAGCGAAGTCGCCGCGGTCGCAAAGACGGGCATCAGCACGCCCGAAAGAACCGCCTTCCTGATGCCGCCGATGAAATCTTCATCGGGCAGCGTGCCGGCTTCGAAGTAACGCTCCATCAGCGTTTCATCCGATTCGGCGACGGCCTCGATCAGGCGTTCGTGGGCTTCGTTGATGTAACCTTTGCCTTCTTCCGGGATCGGGACCTCGCGCGGTTTGCCGTTCGGGTCAAATTCATACGCCTTCATCCGGATGACATCCACCACGCCGCGAAAGCCTCTTTCAGAGCCGATTGGCAGCGTGAAGGGGACACAATGAATGCTGAATGTTTCGCGCAGGGCATTGAGCGTTGCGCCGTAATCGGCGCGCTCCTTGTCGAGCTTGTTGATGACAAAAAAGCGCGGTCGGTCGCGTTTGAATTCCTTGCAGTATTCCCACGCCTTCTCGGTCTGCACGCCGATGCCGCCGACCCCGTCAATCACGAAGAGCGACGTTTCGCAGACGCGCAGCGCGGGCCGGGCGTTGGCGATGAAGGCGGCGTAACCGGGCGTGTCAATCAGATTGATTTTGGTGTTCTTGAATTCGGCGTAAGCAGTGCCGAGATTGAGGCTGATTCGGCGGGCAATCTCTTCTTCATCGAAGTCGGTCGGCGCGGTGCCTTCGTCAACTTTGCCGAGGCGCGCGGTCGCGCCTGAGGCGAATAGCATTGCGGCGACGAGGGAAGTCTTCCCTGCGTCGCCGTGACCTACAATGCCCAGGTTTCTGATCTCCTGTGTCGAATAAGTTTTCATTTCCTGGCTCCTTTCGAGTGATTGATACAGGTTCTTCTGAACTGTGACTGGTTGATGGATGGGCTGTCCCTGGGACAGCGCGTGCTGATGCGAGAAAAGTGGGCGGCCCCGGGCGAAATGTGAAAGCGGACTTCGGGCCGGCAGGAATTGTGCCAGGCGAGGAGCGGGCTCTCGTGGGATTCACTCTGCAGGCTGCCGTGATTATGGGCGCGGTTTCTTCAGAATCTTTTTGATCTGCGCGTGAGGTGAGATTACGTCTTCAGAAAGACCGCAAGACAAGGTAAAAGTGTGGACGATTGCCCGGGATAAAGAGACGAAGCCCGTGTTCATTCGCCGTTACTCCCTTCGGATCAGAATGATGAATCCAGTGACGGCAGGTAATGCCTCTGGGTAGTCGGGCGGGATATTAGCACAGGGGCCGGAGGGGGGAGAAGTGCCCGAACATTGACCTCAGAAATGACGCCGCTCTGCCCCTGGCCGCAAGCGCAACGTCATATGTTGTGCAATAAACTGAAAGAAACCCGGGGCGGATTACGAACGCTGCCCGTCAGTTGACCGGCGACAACTCAACCTGTACCACATCAACGAGCCTGGTGCGCCTGCTCGCCGGCAGCTGGATGGTGATGGCCTTGTCAGAATACTCGTACTTCAACGTGGCCCCGTCGCCGAGCAGCCTGACGGCCGATGGTCTGGCAATACCCTTGAGCGTCACCGTCACTTCCTCGGGCGGCAGCAGGTCTTCGTCGTACGCTCCGCCATTCCTGAACTGCGGCAGGATGAACAGGTAGCGTGTTGAGGCGGACGCCGTCGCGGGCACCGAAGCTGACTCGCCCGCCGGCAGGGGCTTCGTCCCGTGGACTGACTGCCCGTTGCGTTTCATCCAGTCGGCGACCACGGCCATGTTCTGATAGATCTCGCTGGTGAATTCGCCCGTCGCCATCGGGCCTACGCCCAGCAGGTAGTTGATGCCGAGCGAACGCGATGTCACAAACTGGCCGAGGACGTACCCGTTGGCGCGGAAGCGCGCCCCGTCAACGTGCGGCCAGGAGTTGGTCCACGTGTTGCAGAATTCAGCCCAGCCCGTCGCCACCTTATTGGTCGTGAGCTGCCGCTCGTAGGTGATGTAGTCGCCGTGGCCGTGTAGCCGTGGGTTGACGACGATGCCCGGCTGCAACTCGCGGATGCGTTCGATGGTGATGACGTTGTTTCCGTTCGGGATGGGAGGCTTCCCGTCGAACCAGAGCAGGTCAATCTTCCCGTAGCGCGTCAGCAGTTCCTCGACCTGCCCTTTGACCAGGGCGGCGTATTCGGCCTCGTGCTTAATGCGCTCGGCATCAGGCTTTTTTGTTGTTCTCGGCTTAAGGTCAGGGCCTAAGGGAGGGAACTCCGGGTTCGCAGGCGCGCCCCCATGGTAGAGAAAATTCATGTAGTCGCGGTCAAAGTACCAGTCGGGAGGCGAGTAATAAAAGCCGACCTTCAGGCCGTTGCGGCGGCAGGCGGCTACGTAATCCTTAAGCAGATCGCGCCCGCCCATGAAGTTTTTCGTATCGAAGTCGCCGTAGGCGCTCGGCCACAGAGCGAAGCCCTCGTGGTGGCGCGTAGTCAGGACCACGTAGGTGAAGCCGGCCTCCCTGGCTGCCCGGAGCCATTTGTCAGGGTCGTACTTCTGCGGGTTGAAATCCCTGGCCATCGTCCAGTACTCGTTGGGGGTGATCTGCGGAGGCTTGCCGTTCAGGTTGTAATCGCTCTCGCGGATGATGCGCTCGCGCTCCTCGGCGCTGACTTTGCTTTTTGCCAGCGCGCGTCCGGGGATCATGGGCCAGGAGATGTTCATTCCTCTGACCGAAGAAATGCCCCAGTGGATGAACAGCCCGAAGCCGGTCTCAGGAAACCACTGCGCATCCGGGTGCCGGGTGTGAGACGACGCCGTCTCCTTGCTGGTCTCGACGCCGATGCCGGCATGCTCACCCTTAACCGTCTCCTTGTCGCCGGTCTCTTCCCGGGTTTGAGATTTGGAGGCCGGACGTATTGCCGGTTTGTTCTGCTGATCTGTCTTCGGAGGCTTCTCCTGTGCCAGCAGTTGAGGCGCGACGCAGGCGAGGGTAAGGGCGATTACACAACGCTGAATGCGGGTAATTGTTTTCATTAGTCTCAGGTCGTGATGGCTGCGGGTATTCCTTTCAAGATGGATTGCCGGTCGCCGGAACTAATCGGCAACCTGTGCCGCTTTCGCGATGTCTTCACCCGCGACGAGTACGAATTCATTCCTGGCCCCTTTTATACGACTTTCACGATAGGGCCTGTACTCATCGCTCTCGTAGAAAGCCACCGCGGCCTCCCTCGAAGGCCACTCGATGACCAGGAAAATCTGAGGGGCCTTCCGCTCACCTTCGATCTTTTCAATACTGGACGTGCGAGCCAGGTAGCGTCCGCCGTGCCCTTCGACAAGTTTCGTTACGTTTCTGACGTACGCCGGGACCCAGCTCTGGTCAGTGATGTCAATTTCCGCAACGGAGTAATACTTCATGTGATCCTCCCGGGCCGCAACTCTCTTTTACTTCAGCATCAGTTCCGAACCGGCCACTCTACTGTGAGGGACTCGCCGATGTCGAGACTCGCCCAGCGTGCGCTCAGATCATCCAGCCGGGCGCAGACACGGGCGAGGAGTTCTTCGGTCAGCGCACGGTTTTCCGCGGGTGGTTGAAGCTCCCGGATATGTTTCGCCTGCTGAGCCATCTGAGCGGCGAGTCCCCTACGTTCGGGATCGGAGGAACGGGCCAGCCATTCGTAGAGGCAGATGTACGTCGCGCGTTCGGACTGAGCAGACTCATGACGGCCTTCGCGAACGAGCTTATCTCCACGCCTGGCGGCGCGCCTGCGGCGCCGTGCCACCTCACGACGGTTCTCGCCTGCTGAAGGCACCGGGTGAAATGTCCCGGCGTGTCCGCCCTGAGCCACCTGACCAAAGATCCCACAGCTCAGACCAAGCTCGCTTTCCACAACGAGGTGCAGGAGGTCGTGAGGCATGATCGGGTCGTATCCGGGGGCCGGATTCATCTCGACCGGCGGCTGATCCTTTCGACAGATCGTGATCGCGTAACGGCGTTCGCCCGTTCGCCGGAACAGGACTTCCATCGTATGAGCTTCCTTCATTCGAGGCGTACAGGTTTCAGGCAACCTGACGGCAGTATGAATGATTGTTCGGCATCGTTTGCTGCACATTATGCAGACTCTCGGCCACTCGTCAGGCGTGCTTCCACTTGACGGGGTCCCACTGCACGCGCTTTCCTGACCTGAATGATTCGTTCGCCAGATGCGCGCCGACCAGCACGCGGTTGCCGAGTTCGACGGGAGAGTTGGGCTGCCGGCGGCTCTTCATGCAATCCAGGAAGTTCTGCATATGCGCAGTGCTTTCATCGGTCACCTTCCAGCTCTCGATCTCCTTGCGGTTCTTGTCGTAGCGCACCATCATCCCGCGGTTGTTCTCCTGCACGATGCTGCCTTCGAGCCCGTAAAAGGCGGCCCCGTCGTACTCCTGCCCGTTCATAAACTGCACCATAAAAACAATCGCGAAGGTGCCGCAGTCGAGGATCGCATGCACGTTGTCGGGAGTCTCCCAATCCAGGTTCTGATACTTGCCGCCGTTGCACGAGACGCTGTGCGGGCCGTCGCTGCCGGTGATCCACATCGCCACGTCGAGCCAGTGCGGGCCGATGTCGGTCATCAGGCCGCCGGCGTAATCCCAGTACCAGCGCCACGCGGAAGCGCGCTTCGGGTCGTAGGGCCGTTTGGGCGCGCGGCCCAGGAAGCGCGGCCAGTCAATCAACTCGGGCGCAAACAGCGTCTGATCCGAGGCGCGCTTGATGTATGGGTCGCGCGGGCGGTAGCGGAAATCCCAGATGCGGACGAAGCGGATTTCGCCGATGCCGCCTGAGGCGACGATCTCGCGGGCCTTCCTGAAATGATCGCCGCTGCGCCGCTGGTTGCCGACCTGCACGATCTGTTTTGAGGCTTTGACCCGCGCGACCATGTTCTCGCCCTCCTCGATCGTGCGGGAGAGGGGTTTTTCGATGTAAGCGTCCTTGCCCGCCTGCACCGCAGCAATCAGCACGTCGTGGTGCAGGTGGTCGGGGACGGCGATGATTACGCCGTCAATGTCCTTGCGGGCGAGCAGGTCGTTGTAATCAACGTAAGTTTTTTCGACGGGCGCCGCGAGCTTCTTCTGCGCCATTTCGAGCATGCCTTTGTTGACGTCGGCCAGCGCGACGATTTCGGCGCCGAGCTTTTGTGCCGTCGTCACTCGCCCGCTGCCGCGGTCTCCCGGCCCGATGCCGCCCAGACGGATGCGGTCGCTGGCGCCGATGATGCGCGCGTAAGAGCTGGCGCTCATCCCGACGGTCGCGAGTGTGGCCGTGGCAATCGTCGTCCGCCTGACGAAGTCACGCCGGTTCATTCCGGTCTCATCGTTGTGCATAGTTGATCTCCGAATGTATCTGAACCCCGGGTTCCTGCGCTTCAGGTCTTCAACCCTCAGGAATCACCAGTTGTGTGAATGGTGCGTAGCTTATCTCCTGAAGGCCGGCGTGGCAAAGTGCGGGAAGATGCCGGGCCGTAGTTTTTTCCCGGTCTGCCGTCGCCCCGAAGTTTCCAGTCCGGCGCCTGACAGCCGGGCTGGCCGGGAAAAAAGACAAAAACCCGGCTTCATGCGATCCACGGGCTGGCAAATATTAATTGGTCATGGCAAAATCCGCATGCAACCAAGAAACTGCTAACAACGTGAATTGGCTGGTTCTGTTTTCCCCCTGGTTGAACTCCTTGTGCGGATTTCGGCTGTCTTCGTCTCTCACGTCAGCATTTCCGAAGACAGCTGGATCGGCTTCATGGCCCGGTATCTTCCGTCTGTCAACCGTGCGGTCTGAGATGGCCTGGCCCCGTTGGAAAAAAGCCGGCATGTTGCCCCCGGCCTCGTCCGCCAGATGATCGGGGGCGGTCCTGCTGCGCCTCACCTGTCCTCACTTGCCCCGAGATCAGAAGGTGCAGCTCAACAGGAGGATAGACGAATGAAATTTGTAATGAAGCTCGCCCTGTCAGCAGTCTTCTGTGCGGCAGCGCTGCTGATCGGGACACTCACCGCTGTCGCCGATCCGGTCAACTTTATTGCCAGTACGTCGGGAACCTTCAGTGCCGCCGGTTGTGCGGGCTGCACTGCTGCCGGCAACACTCTCTCTAACGGCGGTACAACGATCACCTACACGGCTGGCGCCCTGAACGTCACGCTCGTCCCGCCGGGACAGCCCGGCCTCAATTCCAGCATTGTCAATCTGGGAATCTTTACCACCACGCCCGGCACGGCCGCGGGCGTGAGCTTTGCCAATGCGACCTTCAGCATGAACGTGACCTTCACGATGCCCTCGGATGCCGGCCCGGCCCAGACCTTCAACGGCACGTTGACGGGGACGATTACGACCAACGCTTCTTCGGCCATCGTGACCTGGACTTCTCCGACGACGCTGACCTTCACGTCACCGACGGCGGGGGTCTTCACGCTGGCGATTGAGCCGTTCACGCCGATCAACAACCCCAACGACAACTCAATCAACATCCGGGCAACGCTGACTTACCAGAGTGCGGCAATCCCGGAGCCGGCCACGCTCGTCCTGCTCGGCACTGGCCTCCTTGGGATGGCCGGTGCGGTGCGGCGAAAATGGAAAGGCGGGAAAATCGAACCCTGAGTTGAGATAAACAGCAGACGCAGCCGGCAACCCTGATCGTTTGGGGAGTCCCTCCTGTCTGTCCAACTCCAAAACAAACCGCGGGGCGGTGATGATCACGAACACGACCGAATGCTGTTCGTGATCATCACCACCCCGCGGTTTTTCGTTTTCCGGAGCCCCTGCTGAGAACTCCGGTTGTCGGGTCATAGATCACCCGCGCGGGGCGGGCCTCGTGAAAGATTCGCCGCCCGTCAACCCTCGCACTGAAGCCGCCCCCGGCGCTGATGGCGACTGAGACGCGGTGGCCTTTGTAAACCACGTCCCGAATCTCGAAGTAATCCACGCCCTCAAGCAGCGGGTCAATTTCAATTTTGTCATCGGCCCTCGGCACGATGCCCGCGAAGTAGCGGATCACCAGATCGTTGTAAAACGAGTGGAAGTAATCGGCCAGAAAGCGGATTGGCTGGCCCGTCTCGGCGTCGTAATGCTCGACGGTGCAGGGGACTGACAGGTCGCCATTCACGAACTGCAACTGCGTGTACTTGCGCATCAGCTCATTGAACGCCCTGCGCAACCGCGGCGAACGCGACAGGCGAGCGGCCTGCCCGAGCGTTTCCGCCGCCAGCGCGTTCGAGAAGATCCACGCCGGCCCGTTCCAGCTGTCTTCGTAAAAGAAGGGCTTCTCCGGGCTCGCCTTCGGCCCGACCTTCCAGTAACCGTGCGGGTCGTAAGCCGGGCAATCCCGCGACGCCGTCGCGACCGGGAACGGCGTCCAGAATTCCCCGGGATTCAGCATGTGATCGAAGAGCGCGAGTTTCTCGCTGCCCTGCATCTCGCCAAACAGGTACGGCCAGAATCCGACGATGACTTTGGCTTCGAGCGCCTTCTCTTTCGTCGCCGGTTCCAGATCGTAGAAAAATTTCGTCCGCCCGTCCCACATCCTTTCGTCAACCGCCTGTTTGATCTTCGCCGCGCGGCCCTCGTATTCACGCGCCACACTTTCGTCACCGAGTGCGCGGGCGATGCGCGCGGCCGCGACGTTGTTGAGGTAGTAGTAACTCGCCTCATCCACGCGCTCAATCGGCGTGAACTGGTGATAAACGCTCGGATCGCGGCTGAGCGCGTCGAGCCCGGGCTTGAACTCTTCGCTGACCGTGTGATCCCACTTCGGCCTGGTGAAGTGGAAGAAGCTCGGCTGGTACTCCATCCCCGTGATCCACGAACCGAAGACAGTCGGCAGCCAGTCATGGTCTTCGTCTTTGAGTTCTTCGAGGCGGATGAAGTTGCGCACTTTGGGGAGCGCCTCTTTCAGAAACTCCCTGTCGGGCGCGACCAGATGAAGCTGCCAGAAGGCGTAGGGCGTCCAGTTGAGATAGTTGAAGAAATCATCCCTCGTCAGGGCGTTGCGCGCCTGATCGCAGGCGATTGATTTGTCGCTGAGCCAGCGCGCTTCGAGCAGTTGCAGCGGGATGGGCAGGCCGATGATCTTCGGGAACCACGTGCCCGCCTGACCTTCATACAGCGCCGGGTAAGGGTAAGGATGATCAGGTACATAGTGGCGTGTATGGATGCTTGCTTTTTTGAGCAGATACCAGCGGTAGTAATACATCTTTTCGAGGGCCCTGTCGGAAGTGCGGAGCGGCGGGACGTTGCGCTTGAACCAGTCTGCGAATGATTGAAGTCGTGTCTCGCCCGGCACATCCTCAATCCGGCGTTGATCTGCCTCAGCCACTTCGGTTGCCAGTGCCAGATGTGTATAAAGATCAAGACGGCCTTTGGGTGCGATCCGAAATTCGCCGGAGAGTGTGCGGGCATCGCGTGGTTTCAGTGACGAAGTGTCCAGATAGTAATATTTACTGATTGTCAGATCGCGAAAATAATGAGTCGTTGGTTTGAAGGTCAGCTTTTTCAGTGGCAATGAATCGGGTGAGCCCTGAGAAACGACTTCACCCGGGAGCAGGTCTTCAATTTCCAGGCGAAAAATAAAACTCTTAAGGCCAGTGTTGTGCAGATCAATGGCGCTTACCGCCTGCTCTGTGTCGGTAATGAACTTAGTTTCGGTTATCCGAATAACACCCGCGCGATACTGAGTGACCGTATGCGTCGGATACCAGTCGTGCCTGACCACTTCCGGCTTCAACTCTTTCCCATCATCCCCGATCAGCCGAATCGCGAACAGCCCTTTCAGATTCGTCGCGTGAACGTAGTAAACGTCGCCGACGAATCCGAGCGAAGGCTTGAGCCAGCCCGTCAGCTTTTTGTCCAGATACGGCATCCACAAACCTTCGCCGCCGACATCCGGGCGGGCGGTGTTGTGCAGATACTCGCTCACGTTTTCGATGGGCGTGAACCTGTTTGTTTGTTTTCTTCGCTGCTGTGCCACTGCCTGAATTGAGATGGCGGAAATCAGCAGCCAGAGCAGCGTGCCGGAGCGGAAGAGACAACGCCGGGTGTTCATTGAGGGCCTCCGTGTCTACAGCGTGAATGACCGGTGCGGATTGTATGCGAGCGGGGAAGCGCGGGGCAAAAAGCCCGAACCGAATGCGCGGTTTTGCTCATCCGGAGGTTCTGTGGCAGCATGAGCCACTAAGACGCACTTCAATTATTTCAGAAGAACGACATCAGGAGTTTCAGGCCCGTGAAACCGTAATGACGCCTGACCTCCGTCTGATTCCGGGAGTACAGAGGAGAGAAAGAATTCAATGGCGAAGCTGTCAATCCGTGACCTCGACCTGGGCGGGAAGAGAGTCTTCATCCGCGTGGATTTCAACGTGCCGCTCGAAGGCGGCAGGGTCGCCGACGACACGCGCATCACGGCGGCGATCCCGACGATTCAGTATGCGACGGATAAGGGCGCGAAGGTGATTCTGGCTTCGCACCTTGGCCGCCCCAAAGGGCAGAAGAACCCGAAATATTCGCTCAGGCCCGTGGCGGAGCATCTGGCGAAGCTGCTCGCCAAGCCCGTAACGATGGCCGAAGACTGCATCGGTGAAAAGGCCGAAGCCGCCGTCAACGCGATGCGGCCCGGCGACATCGTGCTGCTCGAAAACGTGCGCTTTTATCCTGAGGAAGAGGCGAACGACCCGGGCTTTGCGACGCAGCTCGCGGCCCTGTGTGATCTGTATGTCAACGACGCTTTCGGCGCGGCCCACCGCGCGCACGCTTCGACTGAAGGCATCACCCGTCACGTCAGACAGGCAGCCGCCGGGTTTTTGATGGACAAGGAGCTGCGTTATCTGTACGGAGCGCTCGCCGACCCGCAACGCCCGTTCGTGGTGATTCTGGGCGGCGCGAAAGTTTCCGACAAGATTCAGGTGATCGAGAACCTGCTCAAATCCGCGGACGCCGTGCTGATCGGCGGCGCGATGGCTTACACCTTCTTTCTGGCGAAAGGCATCCCGACCGGCAAATCGCTCGTCGAGGAAGACAAGAAAGACCTCGCGCGGCAGCTCGAAGCCCGGGCCGCCGAACGCAAAGTTGATCTGCGCCTGCCGGTGGATCACGTCGTCGCCGCGGGTCCCGACGACGGCGCGAACGCGAGGACTGTGAGCGTTGCTGAAACTCCGGCGGACAAGATGGGCCTCGACATCGGCCCGGCGACTCAGGCGGCTTATCGCGAAGTCATCATCAAAGCGAAGACCATCATCTGGAACGGCCCGATGGGAATGTTTGAGAAACCGCCTTTCGACCGGGGGACGCGCGCCGTGGCTCAGGCCGTCGCCGACGCCACGGAGCATAACGACGCGACCTCAATCATCGGGGGCGGCGACAGCGTGGCCGCGATTCACGAATCGGGGCTGGCCGACAAGGTCACGCACATTTCGACCGGCGGCGGCGCGACCCTCGAACTGCTGGCCGGAGACGTGCTGCCGGGCGTGGCCGCGCTGACTGAAAAGTAATGGTTCGGATTTCCGATTTTGTCACGGGACCCGGGCGGGATTGAGTCTGTAATGTATGTACTGAGACTGTAAACAATCCGGGAGAGCCGGCATCAAAGGAGTCGCAAGCTATGAGAACAACCTTCGTGCGAAACTTTGTGCTGTCAGTGACGCTGATCCTGATGGTCGTGACAACCGCGCTGGCGCAGCAGCAGACCGCTCCGTCAGTGCCGCAGACCGCGACGCCGCAATCGCGGAGTTCGGTCCCGTCGCTCACCACGGCGGATGTGAAGAAGCGGAATCCGGCGGCGGTCCTGAGTGTGCTTGAGACCGCCCCGATCCCGAAAGCCTCGCCCCGACCCCGAGGCGCTGAGAATCAGAAAGACGCGCAGTTTGATGCTGCTGAGATCGCCTGGAATGAGGATTACCGCAGGGCCCTGGCGCGCGTAAAGGATCTTGAGCGGCGCGCCGATCAGGCGGAACTTGAAGCTGCCGGGGCGCGCAATGCCATCTTCCCCGGCCCGCACGATCCGCAGGAACTCAACCGCCTCAACGCGCGGGTTGATGCGCAGATTGCCGTGTCCAAAAGCCTGCGCGCCGAAGCCGAACGCGCATCGGTGGAACTGAACGCCCTGCTCGATGAGGCCAGGTCGAGGGGCTTTCTGGTCAGGTCGTATTCACTTTTCAGGAGCAACGGCGATCCTGACCCTGACAGCTTCCGTGACCGTTACCTTGAACTGCTGCAGGAACTGCATGACGCTGAGGCGCGGGCGGCGGTGATGGATCTGCGGACGCGCCGCATCATGACAAACATGCGCATCTACGGCTGCACCGGGGTCGTTTTTCCTCCGGGAGCGGTTCAGCCCATCGTCCCCAATCCGGGCAGCTGCACTGACATCTACTATCTGAATCGCCTGCGGGCCGAGTTCCAGACCGCCCAGGAAGAATTGACCAGGGCCTACGCCCGCATTGATGCGCTGAAGCAGCAGATCGCCGATTTGCAGCAGCAGGGAATGCTGGCCGGGCTGCCGCCGGGATTGTTCAGATAACTGAAGCTTGTGGATAAATCGCGGAGCGCCTGGGAGCGCGAGCGTCCCGCTCGCCAGGCTTGAGGGTAAGGCCCTTTGGAATTTGCTCGGGCAGTGAATCCAGGCCTGGCGAGCGTCCCGCTCGCGCTCCCAGGGTGAAGCAGCTTTATTTCAAGGCCGCGATTGCTACCCAGGCTTCAGATAACTGACCGGGCTTTTCGGCTCCAGAGGCGCAAGTGCAACAGATGAAGCTGTGGTCGTAGCTCTCTCCTGCCTGCGCGTGAGTTTCCAGAGTCTGACCTGATTCACCCTGAGACTGTCCACGAGGAGAAAAACAACAAACAAATGCGAAAACCCGTCATTGCCGGCAACTGGAAGATGTACAAGCTGGTGAGCGAAGCCATTGCCACCGCGCTCGTCCTGAAACCGCTGGTCGTTAACGCCACCCACTGCGAAGTGATCATCGCCCCGACTTACCCGGCGCTCAAATCGGTCGCCGACCGGCTGGAAGGCTCGAACGTCAAAGTCGCCGCGCAGAATCTGTCCACCGAAACGAAGCACGGGGCGCACACCGGCGAAGTCTGTGGCGACATGCTCAGGGATGCCGGCTGTACGCACGTCATCATCGGCCATTCAGAGCGCCGCGCGATGTATTGCGAGACGGATGAAAGCGTGAACCGCAAGCTGCGCGCCGCGCTTCATTTCAACCTCACCCCGATAGTCTGCGTCGGCGAAACGCTCGATCAGCGCGACGCGGGCAATGAAAAGAAGGTCGTCGGTTCACAGCTCGAACAGGGCCTCGGCGGCCTGAGCGCGGAAGAGGCATCGCACGCCATCATCGCGTATGAACCCGTCTGGGCGATTGGCACCGGGCGCACGGCGACCCCGGGCCAGGCCGAGGAGATGCACGCTTTCATTCGCGGCCGGCTGGCAGAAGAATTCGGCAAATCGGTCGCGCAAAAACTGCGCATCCTCTACGGCGGCAGCGTCAAGCCGGAAAACATCTCCGAACTGATGCGCGAGCCGGACATTGACGGCGCGCTCGTCGGCGGCGCGAGTCTCGACGCCGAGAGCTTTGCGAAGATCGTGAACTACGAGCGATAGGAATTCAGGCTTCAGGGGAAGGGAGTTGTGAGAGGCCCTCTGTCCCTCCCACGCCGTAGACGAACCTCTCCAGCACCGAGTTGATCCCCCCGCCGATCAGGATCACCAGCCCGGTCAGGTACAGCCACAGCATCATGATCATCACGCCGCCGAGCGAGCCGTAGGTCGCGTTGTAGTTCGAGAAGCGCGCCAGGTAAAACCGCAGCCCGAACGAGATCAGCAGCCAGCAGACCATCGCGAAGACCGCGCCCGGCGTCACCCACCGCCAGCGCAACTCGATGTTCGGCGCGAGGTAATAGATCAGGTCCAGCGCGAACATCACGAACCCGATCAGCAGCGGCCACTGGGCGAAGTTCCAGAAGAGGTGGAAGGCCGAGCCGAAGCCGTGAACCAGGGCGATCCGTTCGCCGATGTTCCCGCCGAAAAAGATCAGCACCAGCGCGAGGATCGTGAAGAAGGCCAGCCCAATGGTCAGGAAGAGGGCCAGCACCCGCTGTTGCCACCACGGGCGCCACTCCTCGACGTGGTAAGCGATGTTCAGGGAGTTGATCAGCGCCGCCATCGCCGAAGAAGAACTCCAGATTGTGACGAGCAGGCTGAGGCTGAGCAGCCCGGGCTGCCGGTTCTGAATCACCTCGATGACCGTCCCGCGCAGCATCCTGTAAGCTTCCACCGGCAGCACGCGGCTGAGGTAACCGAGCAGACTTTCGAGCAGGTTGGGGATCGGCAGGAATGCCAGCAGCGACGCCAGAAAGAGCAGCATCGGGAAGATCGAGAAGATCAGGTAGTAAGCCAGCTGCGCGGCCCGCCCGAAGACGTCGTCCTTTTCGCACTCGTTCCAGACGTGCTTCAAAAGCTCGGTGATCGGCGGACGGCGCGGCGAAAGGAAGAGCGGCGGGGCGTGCGTGTGGGCGTGCGGGAGGAAGCCGCGGGGACGCCGGGGCGTGCGTGCCGGGAGATCGCGCCCCGCCGCCGCGTCTTCGCGACTCAGCGCTTCCACGTCAGTCTTTTCTCCGGGCTGCTTCATCGCGACATCTTTACCTCATTCCGCCGATCAGCGCCATCCCGCCTTCGTAATCGCTCTCACTCCTGAGTCTGGAGCGGGCGCGTCGGACAGCCGGCATACGTATGGCCGGGGAGCAGGGTCTCGCGCTTCATCACCACGCTGTGCGGCGCGACCTGAGTCCGCACGCCGATGTCCGAGCCATAGAGCAGAACCGCATTGCTTGCCACAGTGGCCTGATGGCGGATCATCACGTGATCAATCTTCAGCACGCGGTCTTCGAAGGTGTGGGCCTGAAACTGGCAGCTCACGGTCGCGCCGTCCTCGAAGTGCAGCATGTCGGGGTCAACGACATGAGCGAACCCGCGCCCGAGGACGACCCTCCGGCCGATGCCGACGCCCATCGCCCGCAGGTACCAGGTGAGCAGCAGCGTCCCCTCCAGGGCCGAGAGCGCGTTGCCCGCGTAGAATCCCCAGGCGACGTAAAGGAAGTCCCAGCGGCTGCACCAGCACGACCAGAGCGGGTGCATGCCGGGGCGAACCCGTCCGAGCAACCCCCACTTGAGGGCCAGGACAAGCAGGCAGAAGAATGCCCACATCCCGAGACTCACCAGCGGCACGGCGGCGAGCAGGAACACAGGTCGTGAAACGACCTTCCCGGCCGCGGCCAGGAGTCTGAACCAGACGGGCATTGCCAGCGCGGGAACCACCGGCAGGCCGAAGCGCAGCAACTCCCAGAAGACGCGGTTCAGGAAACGAATCGGCGACGGCTCGTGCGTCAGACTGCGGTCGCATTCGACGACCTCCCGCCGGGGCAACTCGAACGGCGGATGGCCGAACCACGACGTGCCCTGGCGGACGATCTTGTCATCGGAGACGGTACAGACGCCGAGCAGAATGTCGTCGGGCAGCTGCTGGCCGGCGGGGATGACGGCGTGATTGCCGAGGAACGTGTTTTTCCCGAGCCGCGTTTCGTTGAGCGTCACGGTGCCGCGATGGACGCGCGGCCCGCCCAGATAAATCCCGTCGGCGAAAAAAGTCTCGGCGCCGATTTCGATGTGTTCGGGGACGACATCAATGATGGTGCTGATCTCGCACCCGCGCCCGATCCTCATCCCGGCCAGCCGCAGCCAGACCGGCCAGAAGAGCGTGCCGCTCAGCCACACGCCCGCCGACCGCACCATTTCGGTCTTCAACCACACCCACACATATGACAGGCTCCAGCGGCTGATGACGCCTGTGGGAACCTGCCCGACAACTCTCACCGCCATTGCTTCAACGGCCAGCATAATCGGCACCGGCAGCGTGACGGCCAGAATCACGGCGATCAGCCAGCGAAACTCAAGCGAAGGGACGGCCAGCCAGCCCAGAGCGCTCTCGGTATCAATCCCGTAAACAAGTGCCAGAGCGACGGCGGGCAGTTCGAGCGGCAGGGCGGTAATTACCGCGGAGATGAAACGCGCCAGGATGAGCGCGACTCCATGCCAGAGGGGTGAAATGATTCGCCCTCCCTGAGACAATTGTGGGCGGGGCGGCGCCTGCCCCGCGGGAGTGGCGGGAATTCCGTCCCACCGTTCGCCGCGCGGGATGCGTCCGCCGTCGGGCAGTGACGACAAGGCGGTGAGGTAAGCTTCCGGCTCAAGGACGGTGTTCCTGCCGACGCCGGCCCGCACGTCGAGCGTACTCGCTTCGCCGAGCGTCACCGCGCCGACGACCACCTCGCCATCTTCCAGATCCACCAGCCGGACCGCAGCGTCCTGGCTGATCATTACGTCGTCGCCGATCTCAAGCAGATCCCATCCGCCTTCGAGCAGGTTGACGCCGCGGTGAATATGCACGCGGCTCCCGATGCGTGCGCCCAGCGCGCGCAACGCGGCGAGTTGAAAGACGGTGCCTTCGAGCAGCGACCAGGGCACGATCCGCACGGCGTGCTGAACCATCCAGTTCCGCACGTGAAAGCTCCCCCAGACGGGCTCCCGCCGCGGCCGGTAGCTTCCGATCAGGAGCCATTTCACGAGCGCCGCCAGCAGCACCGCGACGGGCGTATAAATCAACAGTGCCGCAAACAGGATGAATGGCGAGAGCAGGACGAACGGGATCAGGCCAAGGTCGTAAATCAGCCGGGGCAGCGCGTCGAAGGCGGCGAAGTACGCGGCCGACGACCCGATGACGAGGCTCAGGAGCAGCCAGAGGACCTGAACGGCCGTCGCCAGCAGCGGATGTCCCGCCGGCCGTCCGGATTTTTCTTTGACGACCTGCGCCGCACCATCGTCCGGGTGCGCCCGTCTGGCGAGTTCCGCCACGGTGCGCGCTTCGTAAAGGTCGCGGACGGTGGTCGAGGCGGTCGCCGGATCGTCCCGCAGCAGTGAGATCAGGACCGCGGCATTCAGCGAATCCCCGCCGAGGTCGTTGAAGAAATCGTCGTGAACCGAGACGGCGTGCGGCAGACGGAGAACTTCGCGGAAGGCCGCCGCCAGTTTCTCTTCCATGCCGTTGCGCGGCGCCACCGACTGTTTGTCCTCATTGCGCCCCTGAATTTCCAGCGGGGGCAGCGCCGCGCGGTTCAGCTTCCCGCCGACGGTCGTCGGCAGTTCGGAGATAAATGCGAAACGGCCCGGCACCATGTATGCCGGCAGGACTGTTCGCAAAGACTCCTTCAGGTCATCGAAGGAGACGGAATTCTCGCCCTCTTCGGGCACGATGAAGGCCACGAGCGTCTGCTGCTCGCCGTCCGTCTGGACGCGGCAGGCCGCCTCGCGCACGCCCGCGCACTCGACCAGCCGCGTTTCAATCGCCTCCAGCTCCACGCGGTAGCCGCGCAGCTTGACCTGCGAATCAATCCGGCCATGGTAGAAGAACGAGCCGTCCGGGTCGCGGTGGACGAGATCGCCCGTCCGGTAGATGCGCCCGAAGCGCGGATGCAGCGGAAACTTCTGCGCGGTCAGCTCGGGCCGGTTGCGGTAGCCGCGCGCCAGGCCGACGCCGCCCAGACACAGCTCGCCCTGCCGGCCATCGGGGACTTCTTCGAGCGACTCATTGAGTACCCAGGCCTCAAGCCCGCGCACCGGGCGGCCAATCGTGATGGGTTCGTGTTCGGTGATTCTCCCGCGCAGCGCGGTGACGGTGCATTCGGTCGGCCCATAGCCGTTCACGAGCCGCCGCCCCCCGGCCCAGCGGTCGGCGACATCGCGGGGCAGCGCCTCGCCGCCGACGTAAAGCAGCGTCAGTTCCGGCAGCGCACTGGCGGGGTCGTCGCAGCCCGTAGTGCGCAGCAGTGTCGGCGGCGGGCACAGGACGGTGATGCGTTCGCGCCGCAGCCAGGGGACCAGATCCGGCCCCAGCCTTGCTGTCTCTTCATCCATCACCACGACCGTCGCCCCGGCGGCGAAGCCGAGCCAGATCTCTTCGACTGACGAATCGTAAGCGGGAGATGAACTCTGAGCAACACGATCTTCCGGCGAGAGGCGGAACTCCTCAATGTTCGAGCCGACCAGATTCACTATGCCGCGGTGTTCGATCATGACGCCCTTGGGCCGGCCCGTCGTGCCTGACGTGTAGATGATGTAAGCCAGACTCTCCGGCGCGAGCCAGGCGGGCGGCGGTGGCGGAGTCACGCCCGGATTGCAGGTCTGCCCGACCAGTTCTGCGACATCGAACACGCGGCCCGGCGCAAAGCCGGCGCGACCGGCGCGGGCCTGGCCCGCACGGTCAGTCAGGATCGCCACAGCTTCAGAGTCTCCAAGGATGTCGCGCACCTGCTCGTCGGGGAAGGCCGGGTCAACGCAGGCGTAGGCGGCCCCCGCTTTGAGAACTGCGAGCTGGCTGAGGTATAGATGCTCCGAGCTTCTGGGCAGCAGGATCGCCACCACGCACTCTTCCATTACATACGCGCCGAGGAAAGTCGCGAGGGCATCAGACTGGCGCCCGAGTTCCGCGTAAGTGATCAGACGCCGTTCGGGCCGTCCGGTTCCGGGCGGAACGTCCAGCGCCGGGCGATCCGGCCACCGCAGGGCTGCCCGCTCAAAGAACTGGTGCAAGAAGAGAGGCTCATCGGCGGATTGCGCCGCCGGGTTCGGTGACGGTTGGGTGAGCAGGCTCATAAGGATTCAAATACCCTGACTACAGGCATAAAGCAATCGTTTCGGTCGCATCCCCGCCCTGACGCGTGTGGTCAGTATCATTTCCCTGGAGTCGGTCGTTTCGGCGTGTCGCCAGCCCTGGCGGGCGGGCTCTCGGAGGCTGGAGACGCCGCGGCAGATGATAAGGCAGGTCGCACTTATCTCAAACCGCCCGGTCCTCGAATACGAGATCCGGGACCCGGCTGGAAATCCACGGCATTGCGCGTGACCAGAATGTCATTGACCGAAAGTGTGATAGCGGCGATGGCGAGGTCGTTGGTCCCGACGCCACGAGGATCGCTAGCGCAACTCCACGCGACCGCGCGGGCCGTTGATGACCGCGATGAGCGCGAGCCCCGGGCTTCGCCGCACGGGAAGGGCGAGCCCGAGCGCGTGCAGCATGCGCTCGACGCGTCCGGCATCGGGATGTTCGGCGCGCAATTCGATCAGCGAGAGCCCCCCGGCCGCGGTCCGCGCCGGATGGGGCGACTCGCCCCAGTCAATGAAGAATGGGATGATTCCATCCGCCAGCCTGACCCCGGGATTGGTATACCGCCACGAGAGAGCCACCCCGTCGGGCCGCTGCCTGCTCCCGGAAATCACTTCTCCGAGCTGCACTCCCTTGCGCGCGGCCTCTCGCGTCAGCTGGTCGAGATGGTCGCCTTTGGCTGCCCACGCGACGAGCCGGGGTTCTTTCAGGTCATCAATTCCGAAGGGACGAGGCGTCTGGGGGGGCGGCTGTTCCGGGTCGGGCGCGATGATTTCCAGATAGGTTGCCGGGCCGAGCGCGAGCAGGGCGTTACGGGTTCCGCGTCCCGGGTGCCGGCCTCCGGGCGACGCCCGGACGCCCAGGAGCTTCTTGATCTCCCCGATGCCACGATCCAGATCTGGTGTCGCATAAACCAGGTGATCAACTCTCGACAGCAGTTCGACTGACCCTCCCAGCCCCGCGATATTGCCGGTTGTGATGAGCGTGAGCATCGCTATGAACAACGCGCCCCTGAGCGTGGACATGAGAACCTCGATTGGGTTAAGGCGCGCCGTCAGCGACAGCAATCAATGGTCCTGCTGAATTGTGATTGAATGGCGACTGACGGGCAGGTCGGAGTGTAGCATTGAGGGGAAAGTCGGTACAGTACTGCCTCACCTGATCATCACGGTCACGCGGTTGGCTTCGACGCCGTTGAGCGTGACGACGACTTCAACCTGACGCGGCGCGGCGTTGTCGCTGCCGGCGAGGGCCGGCGGGATCACCGCGTTGATCTGATCGAGGCCGACAAAACGGCCCTGCGCGCCCGCGTAGAGTACCTGCGCGGGCAGGCCGCCGATTGTGACTGTCAGCGCTTCGGCCACGCCGTTATCGTCAGCGGGGCTGACCGCGCGCGCGTTGCGGAAGCCGGTCCCGTAAAGCACGAGGATGTTCGGGCGGCCATTCATCGTCACGTCGAATGGGGCCCGCTGATAAGTGATGCCGTCGGGAGTCGCGACGGCTGAAGCTTCTCCGGCGCCGCTGGCGTTGGCGGTGAAGATCGCGGGCTGCGATGCGGCAAGGATCGTTGTGCCGAGCGCGTAACTGCCGAGCGGCGTGCTGACGATGACGGTGGCCGGGCCCGAGTTGCCGACGTCTGCGCCGGGCGGGACGGCGAAGTTGACCTGGCCCGGCGAGACGAAGAAGAGCGGCGCCGGGACGCCGTTGACCGTGACCGATGTGCCGGCGAGTTCGAGCGGCAGCGGCGTCTCCCGCGCGGCCTCCGTGCGGACGGCCAGATTCACGCCGAAGGCCGCCGCAATCGAATCGGGCGCGAGCGAGCCGCCGCGATAGCTGGCCGCGCTCACGACCGCGAGCGGGGTCGTCTCGATGACGCGGACGCTGACCGATCTGGTTTCGCCGAGTACGCCGTCGCTCGCAGTGAACTTAAGCATTACCGCTTTGCCGGCGTCTTCAGGCGCGGGCGTCCAGCGGAATTCGCCGCGCGCGCTGTTGTTCGTCGCGTTGGTGGTCGTGAAGCTGGCGCGTTCGGGGAGCCCCGCGGCGGTGATCGTGATCGGGGTCGCAGAGTTGAGAGTGCCGGCAGTGACGCTGAACCTGGTTTCGCGACCGGCGACGGCCAGCTGCGCCACCGGCACGGCCAGCACCGGCGGCACCGAACTGCCGAGCGGCGCGAAACCGTCAACGCGGACGCGCTCGACCGCGGCGCTCGTGACGATTGAGGTCGGGGCGCTGCCCGCCTGCGCGCCGCCGACGGTGTAAAACATCCCGCCCTGCGTCGCGCCGGCCATCTGCGTCCGCGGCGTGATCTGATTGAATGAAGTGTCGAGCGTCATCCAGCGGTTGTTGCGCACGTCGTAGGCTTCAGCCGTGCTGATGAGCGCGCCGGTGTTCGGATCTTCGCCGCCGACGATCAGCCAGAGCGGGTTGCCCGACGGATCCTTGCCGACCGCGCCCGAAGCGAAGCGGCGCTGGCGGCTGAGGCCGGCAATCGGCGACCACTTCTGCGCGGCGAAATCGTAAACTTCGCCGCCCGCGAGCCCGCCGGAAATGCCGAAGCCGCCGACGACGTAAAGCTTCCCTTCGATCATTGCCGCCTCGTGGCCGTAGCGCGCCACCGACATCGGCGGCAGGTCGCTCCACGCGTTCGCCTGCGGGTTGTAAACGCGGACGGTCGCGACCGCGCCGTTCAGGTTGTTGTTACCCCCGGTCAGGTAATAAACGCCGCGCGCTTCGTCGGCCGCGAGCGCGTAGAAGTAAGCGACGGAGGGGGCCGCTGCCATCATTGACCACGAGTTTGCGGCCACGTCGTAAGCGTAGTGGGTCTGCACGGGCGAAGACGAAGTTGAGGTGAATCCGCCCGGCACGTAAATTTTCCCGTTCAGATAAACTGCATCGCCGCTGCTCAGGCCCATCGAAATCGGCGCGAGGCCGAGGTTCGTCCACAGATTGGTCGCCGGGTCGAAGCGGCTGACCGTTTCGACCGTGGTGTTGCTGGCGAGTGCGGTGCGCCCGCCGATGGCGAAGATGGATCGCCCGTCGCTCGCGGCGGCCAGTCGTTGCAGCGGGAAGGGGAGCGCCGCGACCGGCTCCCAGCGCCGGGCAATCGTGAAATCGCCAGAGAAGGCTTCGGCCTCGACGCCTTCGTCATCGGTGGCGGTGATCCGAATGCGTACCTGGGGCTGCTCGAGGCCGGACGGGATCATCCAGTTGAATGACTGCGCGTCGCCCGGAAGGTCGCCGGCAATCTCGGCCAGCGTGATGAGCTGTGATCCGGCATTCCGAACGAGCGAGATGCCGTGTCTCGTGATGGCGCGGTTGTCGGAGGATTGCCAGCGAATGTTGATGGTGCTGCCGATGAACAGGCTGTCGCCGCCATTCGGATTGAGTACCTGAACACTCGGGGGAGTGGGGTTCGTGTAAGCGAAAGCCCGATCGAGCGTCGTGCGATTGCCGCCGTTGCCGGCAGCGACGGCAACTGTGCCTGTCGCATCCACGACTGGTGTGGTCACGCGCAACGTGTATTCGCTGACGAAAGTGACGGCGGCTGTTTTTGCGCCGAAAGCGACGGTCGTTTCCGGCGTGAAGTTTGCGCCGACGAGTGTAACGAGCGTGCCCCCGCGCGTTGAACCCGAAACGGGGAAGAGGCGTTCGAGCTTTGGCGCTGGCGCGTTCGTCGCGCCGCCCGACTGGTAATAGGTGAAGCCCCCGGGCAGGGCCGCGCTGCCGTTGCGGCTCGTGATCCGCACGGTGACTGCTCCCAGGGTGTGGGCCGGAACGGTGGCCGTCAGCGTCGTGCTGCCCGTCACGTTCACGCCCGTTGCCGGAAGGCCGTCGAAGCTGACCGTCGTATCTTCAGTGTCGGTGAAATTCGAGCCGGTGATCGTGACTCTGGTGCCGCCTGCGGGAGCGCCGAAAGCCGGACTGATCGCTGACATCACTGGCGCCGGAGCGTTGCCGGGTCTGATGACGGCAGGGTCAGCCGACCGCGCCGTGATCCGAATGTCGTCAATGTACCAGCCGTCGCCGACTTCCGCCGGGTCAGAGAGCAGGCGGAAACGAACGCGCGCCTGCGCCCTGCCCGCGAGCGCGTCGAGATTGACCTTTGACTGAACGAAGCCGGATTGCCTGCCCGTGAATGCGGCTGCTTTCGCCCACGTCGCGCCGTCGTCGGTCGAGTATTCGACGATGCCGAAATCGTAGCGGTATTCGAGGTCGTAGCTGTGCGCAATGCTCAGCGTGACATCGCTCAGGTTCGAGAGGTCGAGGAGCGGTGAGGTCAGCGACGTGTCGCTGTTGTTCGCGTAGTTTCCGGCCGGACTGTCCGCCCACGCGTGCGAAGCGGATGCCGAACGTGAATTCGTGATGGCCCAGGCGCCGCTGACGATCCAGCCCTGATTGCCGTTCTCAACTGTGTCTTCAAAGACGGTCTTTTCGCGCACGACGCCGGCGCTGGCCGTGATCGTGGCTGGTGTGCCGCCGGCGGCGCTGGCGTCGTGATAACTGACCGTGATCTGATCGCCGGCTTCGACCGAAGCCTGCAACGACCCGTCATTCTGACTGGCGCGGCCCGCGGCGATGCGGAGCGAGCCGTGATAGCTGCCCGCGTAAACCGGGTCGGGCGTGAGTGTGACGGTCTCCTGATCGCCGGTCGCGGAACTCGTGACCTGCACGCGCACCGGCGCCGTGGCGTTGCGGTCGCCGAGCGTCACGCGGATCGCCTCGCCGATGACGTAATCGCGCCGGTCGAGCTGGATCGAGCCGCTGTCGCTGCAATAAGCGGGCGTGTCGAATGACTCCTTCGGCGCGCCGTCGGACGAGCCGACGGTGCTGGCCGCGTAACCCATCCCGCGTTTGGCGAAGGCCTGCCACATCAGACACTGATTCGCGCCGCCGTTGTTGACGCGGTCGGCGAGCAGGATCGCGTCGCGGGCGTCGAGGAATGTCGGGTCGTTCGGCGTCAGCTTCAGGCCGTCAACGACGAGCTGGATGCTCTGCCGCTGGCCCTCGCGGAAGCCGTATTTCTGAATGAGCAGCGCGCGCATCTCCCAGAGCGTGTTGCACCAGATTTCGCCGGTCGCGTGGACCGAAGTGCTGAGCGAAATGTTGGCGAAGGTGAGCGGGTTGACAGTCGTCTTCGTGCTGTACGGGTAACGGCGAATGCCGACGGGGTAATTGTTCCGCACGTACTGGCCGACGGGGTAAGCGCCGTCGAGCGGGTCGTTTTCGCTGCGCATCAGCACCAGCCCGAAATAATCCGACCAGCCTTCGCCCATCCCGCGGGATTGAAAGCCCGCGAGTCCGGTTGAATTGCCGACGAGCCGGTTGCTCACGCCATGCGTGAGTTCGTGCAGGATGACGCTCTGATCCAGATCGCCGTCGAGCTGCGGCGAGCCCGTCCACAAAAACATCTGCACGCGCCCGGCGCGCCCGTCGGGCGGGGTCGAGAAATTGGCGTTATTCGTGCCGCTGCCGTCCTGCGCGTCGGCCTGAATCGCATCGCCTTCCAGGCCGCCCAGTCCGAAATTCTTCGTCTGAAAATTGCCCGCCGATTCGGTGAAGCCGAACGAGTAGAGGATGTCGTGATAGCGGTTGGCCCAGTAAAACAGGTTCGCCTGCGCGGCCTTCTGATTGTCTTCGAGCGTCGGCTGCTGCGCGAGGTCGAGCGGGAAGGAGAAGTTGCCGTCGGCGGCTTTGAGGAGCGGCGCGTCGGCCTGGTTGTTGGCGTCACGATCCAGATGCGCGTCCACGTTGTTGCTCGTGAGCGAATCGGCCGGCACGCCGGCCCACCAGTCGAAGTGCGGATCGCTCACCGCAAAGATGATTGAGCTGTTAAAGGGAGCGGGGCGGAAGGGCAGGTCCTGACGCTCGACCGTCGGCGGATTATCGTTCGCGTGCGGGAGGTCCGGGCGCGGGCTGTCGCCGGTAAAAATCAGGCCGTGCGGGCGCAGCGGGTTTTCTTCATAGCACGTCAGGTTGTAGCGGTAGAGCAGGCCGCCGCGTTCGGCATCAACGACGATCAGGTAAGCGTCGGGCGTGTCCTTCATCCACAGCTCGAATTCCCACGCGAGCCGCGCCTTGTCGGCGGCCAGCGGGAAGTAAACCAGCCGCGCCTGCACGTCGCGCCCGAAGCCTGCGGACTTGTCAAAACTCTGTCGCTGCTCTTCGCCCGCCGGTGGTCGGCTGATTATCTGATTGCTGATTTCGGCGTCGGCATAAGTCGCGGCCAGCTTCAGGGCTTCAGTTGGATTGATGCGCGACCTCGTCAGGTTGATGGCGCGCGCCGCGCCGGGCAGCAGCTCGCCGGTTGTGGCGATGACTGCGCCGGTACGATCAAGGTGAGCGGTCAGGCGTGACCCGAAGACTTCGATGCCGTTGATGCGTTGTTCGAGCGTCAGGTGCGTCAGCCCGTTATGCGCGGTCGTGTGCCGGCGACTGACGCGCAGCCCGGCGAGGTCATCGTCGCCGAGGCGGTAAAGATCGGCGTTCTCTTTCAGGAAGCGGCGCGCGGCGAGTTCGGGGTCGTCGCTGCTCGCGCGGCTGAGAGGTTCGCGGGTGCTGTAAACGCGGCTCGGCGTGCCGGCGAGCGAACTCCAGCGGACCAGTGCCTGCGGGCGTTCGCGTCTCAGCTTCGGTTCCTCGGTCGAAGCCGCCTGCGTTGCGAATCTGCCGCGGGCCGCTTCCGGCGGCGTTTCGAGCGAGCGCTCGTGATCGGCGCGGATGTCGAAATCTGCGAGCGTGCGTTGCGGGCGGCGTGACTTTTCCGTGCCTGATTGCGGGGAGTGATTACGGGGGATGATTGATACTGCTGAATTCGATGATGACGGGAGGGATGATTTCGAATTGTGTTGCCGGGCAATCGCTGACAGGACGAGCAGGGCGACGAGACTGGTCGTCAGCGCCAGATGGAGTGGGGCCAGGCGTTTCATGCGTGTGCTTCTTCGAGTCTGCCCTGCGGTGTTATGACTCTGCGCACGAGCAAGCCGTGGAAAGACACACTTCGATCCTGGCGGGGCTGGCGCAGAGTGAAGTTGCTGGATTGCCGGATTAGATAGCGACGGAAGGCAGCGTCAGCGGTGAGGGCTGACCTGCTGCCCTGACACGGGGAAGTTCCCCGTGTGGTGTACTAAAGTTCTAATCAGGCCGGTTATTGAGGGTTTGGCTGATGAAGAGTGAAAAAAAGGGCAAAGCGGGTCTTCCAATCGCACCTGGTTCAAGCCATCATAACGGGCGCGCGGGAAGCGCCAGGGGAGGATCAGAAAAGGAAACTGAGATGAGCCGGGAGATTGATTCACAACTTTTCCGCCGCGCGATGAGTCACTTTGCGACCGGCATCACCGTCGTCGCCGCCACCGACCCCGCGGGCCGCAAATACGGCATCACGGCCAACGCCTTCGCCTCGGTGTCGCTCGACCCGCCGCTCGTGCTGGTGTGCGTGGAAAAGCAGATCGAATTCTGCCCCGTCATCACCGAAGCCGGCCACTTCAGCGTCAACTTCCTCTCCGCCGCGCAGGAACACCTGTCACGCCGCTTCGCCATGAAAGGCATTGACAAGTTCGAGGGCGTCGAGAGCCGGACGGGCGTGACCGGTGCGCCGCTGCTCGCCGGCACGCTGGGGTACGTGGAATGCTCGCGCTACGAGGTGCTGCCCGGCGGCGACCACATCATCGTGCTGGGCAAAGTCGAATACATCGAGGTTACCGGCGGCGAGCCGCTCCTCTACTTCGCCAGCCGGTACCGCCTGCTCCAGCCTCACGAATAGCATCTTCACAGATCGCGGAACAATTCGTCTGGCAAAGCTCGCGCCAGAAAGCCTTCGCGCTGCCGCGGCGGATAAAAACCGGACAGTGCTGCCTGTCACTCGCCGCTCGTGCAGAAGGCAGGTCTGTGGGGGCGCATGTGGCGTTTGCCCACAGGCGAATCCCAGATTGCCACACTGCCGTGCTGACCATCGGCAGGAGTACCCGCCAAATCCCCTTTTTACAGCCTGCTCACTCCCAGGATATGGCACGGCGCTTGTACTTACGGGCCGGTGAAAGCACCGACACTCAGAGGTCTGCCGGGCGCTGTCTGTTTTCGGCGCGCAGGAGAATCAGTAACAGGCCTGTCTCGTGTCGTCGCCTCATCATTCGTTATGGTCAATGTTCAGAGGCTGCCGCCGTGCGGGTCCGGGTAACAACGCGTTAACAAAAGGAGGATCGGATTATGTTCAGTCTGTTAAGCATTACCTTCGCGCTGGCGCTGTCTGCCACCCCGGCTCTCTACGCCCAGACGCCGGCTTCTCCTGAAAGACAACAGGCGCCGACACAAGCCGCGCAGCCCGCCCCGCCCGTGCTGCACGAATATCGTGGCGTCAGACTCGGTCTGACCGCCGAACAGGTCAGGGGTGTGATGGGCAAGGCGTCGCGGACGGGTGAGGGGATGGATGAGTTCAAACTGGGTGACGGCGATCTGATAACCGTTTACTACGACGCCAAAGGCGCCGTCAGAACCATTGAACTCTACTTCACTGACGCCGCGCGGGCGCCGGCCTGGACGGAGGTTGTCGGCAACGCAGAGATTCAGTCGCAGCCGAGCGGCTCGAAGTTCGCCCGCGTGGTGGTCAGCGATGAGAATTTCTGGGTCACGATGTACCGGAGTAAGAGTGGCACGGTGACGACGATCACGATCAGCCGCTGACGCGGCCGGCCCGGACGGGGGCAGCAATCTCAAGCCCCGCCACCAGCTCCCCAGCCGTCGCACTCACACGGCCCCGCCACCTCAAAGTCTGTTTGTCCAATCGGAGATTGCTGCAGGCGAATTGCCTCGCTGATGACAGGCAGCGTGGCCGCCTCACTCATCCCCGCCGTCGGCGTCCCGATAGAGCTTGAGCTTGTTGTGCAGCGTCTTGAGGCTGATGTTGAGCAGGTCGGCGGCGCGGGTCTTGTTGTTGCCGGTCTTGAGCAGGGTCTTGAGGATCAGCTGGCGCTCGGCCTCGTCAAGCGCGATGCCGACGGGGAGCGTGATCGTGTCTTCCGGCGCCGTCGGGCGGTTGTCGAGCAGGTGCGGCGGGAGGTGCTGTTTTTCGATGCGCTGGCCCTCGCAGACGATGACGGCGTGTTCGATGACGTTGCGCAACTCGCGGACGTTGCCGGGCCAGAGGTGGCGCGCGAAGATTTCCAGCACTTCGGATGACACGACGCGGGCCTGACGGTTGTGGCGTTCGCGCATCTCGTCGGTCAGGTGATGGACGAGCAGCGGGATGTCGTCGCGGCGCTCGCGCAGCGGCGGCAGCTGGATGTGGATCACGTTCAGGCGGTAGAGCAGGTCTTCGCGCAGCTCGCCCTTCCTCACGGCCTCATGAGGATCCTTATTTGTAGCCGCCAGCACGCGCACGTCAACCGGGACTTCTCTGGTGCTGCCGAGGCGGCGGACCTTGCGCTCTTCGAGTACGCGCAGCAGCTTGGCCTGCAGCGTGGCGGGCATCTCGGCGATTTCATCGAGAAACAGCGTGCCGGTCGTGGCCAGCTCGAAGCATCCTTCGCGGCGCGCAATCGCGCCCGTAAACGCGCCCTTCTCGTGGCCGAACAGTTCGGACTCCATCAGCGTTTCTGGGATCGCCGAGCAGTTGATCGCGACGAACGGGTTCTGGTTGCGCGGGCTGAGCTGGTGGATCGTGCTGGCGACGACCTCCTTGCCGGTGCCCGATTCGCCGGTGATCAGCACCGAGACCGAAGTGCCGGCGACCTGCTCGATCACCGCGTAAACGTGCCGCATCGAGTGCGACGCGCCGACCAGCTTGCCGAACACCCCGTACTCGCTCAGCTGCCGCCGGAGCAGCGCGTTCTCGCGGTGCGAGGCCGTCTGCTCGATGGCGCGCTGCAGCACGACGTTCAGCTGCCGCGTGTTGATCGGCTTCTCGAAGTAATAAAAAGCGCCCTCCTCCTTGACGGCCCTGACGGCGTCCTCGACGTTGGCCTGGCCGGTCAGCAGGATGACGGCGGTCTGCGGCAGCTCCTGGCCGAGGCGCAGGAGGAGCGCAAACCCGTCGAGCCGCGGCATGCGGATGTCAGTGATGATGACCGCCGGGTCGAACTCCATGGCCATCTGCAGGGCCTCGATCCCGTCAGACGCCGCCTGGGTTTCGTAACCCCAGGCGGTGACGATCTCGCTCAGGCCCTCACGCGCGGATTGTTCGTCGTCCACGATCAGGACTCTCGCTCTGCTCATGGCCGGAAGTCTAAATCAGAGCAGGCGAGATTGAAATACTGCGACCGCCTGATTCTCACCGCCCGCATCGTTTCAGCGTTTCGCCGCGGGCCGGCTGAAGCGCTCGTCCGTGAGCGGAACACCCGGGCTGATCTCCGTGAATCGCTGGGTGATGCTGACATCGCGGAACAGACAGCGAATTGTCGAAGGTCATTTCAGACCACCTGTCTCACGATGATCATCAAATGGTGCAGCGTCCGCATTTCTTTCACATCAGTCTTCACACCGCGTTTCTCGGATGAATGTCCGGAACAGCTGCAGCGCCTTCCACTGAACACGCGATTGGGAATCGCCGTCAGATAAGAGCCGGATTACCCGTCTCAGCTTTACCGTGATTTTGAAAATTTCTTCCCCACAACCGATTCCCGCGTCTGCCGCGGTATCCGCTTTTGGGAATGCCCGATCCCAAAAGCGTACACCCGGCCGGCTGAGACTGATCGTGTCGGCCTGCTCAAACTCAGTCACTGGTTTGTTTTGCCAGTCCGAAGGGCTGGCACGGTATTGGCTATGATGCACCTGATTACGATTACCCTCAGGACAGGACGAGTCCATTACTGATTGAGTCAGTGAAAGTGTGGAGGTCATCTGAATGAATATGCTCTGGCAGGATCTGTGTTACGGCTTTCGGATGCTGCGCCAGCGCCCCGGCTTCACGGCCGTTGCGATCATCACGCTCGCCCTGGGGATCGGAGCGAACACTGCGATCTTCAGCGTGGTGAATGGCGTGCTGCTCAAGTCCCTGCCATACCCCGCCCCGGAGCGACTGGTCGCGCTCAATGAGACTTCCAGAGAAGTGTCGGTGATGGCGGTCGCTTACCCGAACTATCTCGACTGGCGGGCGCGGCAGACCGTTTTTGAGAACCTGGCGGCGAGGGCACCGGCGGGCAGCGTACTCACAGGCGATGGTGAGCCCGAGCGCATCATCGGGCGCGCGGTGACGGCGAGTTTCTTTCCGACGCTCGGCGTTCGACCGCAACTCGGACGCTTTTTCACTGAACAGGAAGACCGGCCCGGCGGTGAGCGCGTCATCGTCCTCGGCCACGGCTTATGGCAGCGCCGTTTCGGCGGCGACCCGAAGGTCGTCGGCAGGGCGATCCAGTACAACAGCGAAAGCTGGACGGTCGTCGGCGTGGCGGCGGCGGGCTTTGATTTTTACGGCCAGACGAATCTCAACAACGATTTCTTCATCCCGCTCGGCCACCGCGCCGGTCTCGAATACATGCGGGATCGCCACTCCCACGTGGTCTGGGTGATCGGGCGGCTGAAGGAGGGCGTGACCGAGGAACGGGCGCGCGCCGAAATGCAGGCGATTGCGGCGGGGCTCGAGCGCGAGTATCCCGCGTCGAACACCGGCAACAGCGTGGCGCTGCGTTCACTCCTTGATGATTACGTCGGCGAAGTGCGGCGCGGGCTGCTGGTGATTTCAGCGGCGGTCGGTCTGGTACTGTTGATCGCGTGCGCGAACGTGGCGAACCTGCTGCTCGCCCGCGCGGCGACCAGACGGAAAGAGATCGCCGTGCGGCTGGCGCTGGGCGCGGGCCGGTCGAGGATCGTGCGGCAACTGCTGACCGAGAGCATGCTGCTCTCGCTCGCGGGCGGGAGCTTCGGCCTGCTGCTCGCGTGGTGGGGCGTTGACCTGCTCGTCAGACTCAATCCGGACGGGCTGCCGCGCCTTGAAGAGGTCAGCGTTGACCCGCGCGTCCTCGGCTTCACGCTGTTCCTCGCGCTCGCGACCGGTATCATCTTCGGCCTCGCGCCCGCGCTGCAAACTTCAAAGGTGGATTTCCAGGACGCGCTCGCGGAAGGCGGGCGACAACCATCGGGCGCGGGCTCACGGCGTCTGCGCGGCGCGCTGGTCATCGCCGAAGTCGCATTGTCACTCATGCTGCTTGTGGCCGCGGGGCTGCTCACGAGGAGCTTTCAGCAACTGATGAGAGTTGACGCGGGCTTTGACGCTCGCAACGTGCTGACGATGCGGCTGCGCCTGCCCGACGCGAAATACCGCGAGGCGGCGCAGACGATGCCGTTCCTCAAAGAGGTCACGCGCCGCGTCGCGGCTCTGCCGGGCGTCGAGCAGGTGAGCCTTGGCACCGGCTTCCCCCTGGGCCCGAGCAACGGCGAGAACGGATACTGGATCGAGGGGCGGCCTGAGCCTCAGAAACCGGGTGACTGGCCGGTCGCCATCTCGCAGGCGGTCGGCGAGAGTTATCACCGGGCGCTCGGCATCGCACTCGTGGCCGGGCGTTATTTCACTGAACGCGACACGGCCGACTCGCCGCCCGTCGTCATCGTGGATGAGGATTTCGTCCGCCGGCATTACCCGAACGGCCCGCCCGGCGACGTACTCGGCAGGCGCCTGCGTTTTGGCGGCGAGGGGGAGCCGTGGCGCGAGGTCGTCGGCGTCGTCCGCCACGTCCGCCACAACGGCCTCGAAGAGGAAGGGCGCGCCGGAATTTACCGCCCGTGGACGCAGATCAACCCGAAGTGGCTGGCCGAATTCACGCGCGTGATGGATCTGGTGGTGAAGACTTCAGCCGAGCCGGAGACACTCGTCGCCGCGATCAGGCGGGAAGTGCAGGCGGTAGACAAGGACCAGCCGCTTGCGAACGTGCGGACGCTCGAATCACTGCTCGACCAGTCGGTCGCGCCGCGCCGCTTCCAGACACTCCTGCTCGGCCTCTTTGCGGCGGTCGCGCTCGTGCTTTCGGCGGTCGGCATCTACGGCGTGGTCTCTTATTCCGTCACGCAGCGGACGCGCGAGATCGGCATTCGGATGGCGCTCGGCGCGCAGATGAGTGATGTGATGAGGCTGGTCGTCGGGCAGGGAATGAGACCGGTCCTCGCCGGCGTGGGCGTCGGCGTGGCCGGGGCGCTCGGGCTGACGCGCGTGATGGCGAGCCTGCTCTTTGGCGTGAGCGCCCGCGACCCGCTGACGTTTGTCGTGATCGCCGTGCTGCTCGCCGTCGTGGCTCTCGTGGCGTGTTACGTGCCGGCGCGGCGTGCGGCGAAGGTGGATCCGATGGTCGCGCTCAGGTACGAATAGAGGGTAACAAAGAGGAGGAGATTAACTATGTTGGCAAGACTGGCACTGATCCTGTTTTTCACTTCCGCGATGTCGCAGATGCTGGTTGGGCAGGCCGTCGCCCGAGCCGGTGATGTTGCCCCACAGCAGACCCGCAGCTCGATAACGACACGGGACGGCGTCTGGATGTGGAGCCGGAGCGAGGACGGGAACTCGCTCGAACTGACGATTCGCGGGGAAGTCGAATTCAATGATGAGACCACCGAGGTCACGCGTCTCGCCCCGGGCAGCTCGCTTGAGATCAGGGAAAGGCGCGGTGGCGTGAGCCGGCGACTTGAGATCGAATCGGGCGCGGGCGGCCTGAGCATTTCTTATTTCGTTGACGGGCAGAGCCGGCCGTACGACGCCGAGGCTAAAGCGTGGCTGGCCGGAATCCTCGCCGAAGCCGTCACGGAGGGCGGGCTCAATGCGGGGCCGAGGGCGCGGAAGATATTGAGGGAGCGCGGCGCCGGCGGCCTGCTCGATGAGCTTTCCCGCCTGAAGCGCGATCACGTCAAGAGTCTTTACGTTCAGGAACTGTACAAGAGCGGAAGCCTCGACGCGCGCACCGCAACGCGCCTGGCCGGGATCGTGGCGCGCGAGATGTCTTCCGATCATTACAAGGCGCAGGTCCTCGTGGGGCTGCCGGAACAACTTGTGCGCGATGAGGCAGTGCGCCTGGCTTATCTGGGAGCAGTCGGAACCATCCACTCGGATCATTACCGGGCACAAACTCTCTCGGCCGGCCTCAAGTCGGGTAATCTCTCGAAAGAGGCCCTGCTGCTCGCGCTCAGCGGCGTCGGCGGGATGACCTCGGATCATTACAAAACTCAGGTCCTGCTGCAGGTGGTTGAAAGTAACCTCGAAGACGCCGCAGTCCGCTCCGCGTACGTCGAGGCGGCGGCGACGATCAGGTCTGATCACTACCGCGCACAGGCCCTGTCGGCCGCCTTACAGCGGGGCAGTATTTCGAAGGCGGCACTGCTGGCGGCGCTGCGTGCGGCCGGCGGGATGTCCTCGGACCATTACAAGGCTCAGGTTCTGCTCGGCGTGACGGAACGCTCTCTCGGCGACGAGGCGGTTCGGTCAGCCTTCGTCGAAACGGCAACGACAATCGGCTCGGATCATTACCGGGCACAGGCGTTATCGGGCCTCCTCGGCAAAGGCTCCGCATCGAAAGAGGCGCTGCTCGCGGCGCTGCAGGCGACTGCCGGCATGTCGTCGGATTATTACAAGGCGCAGACGCTGCTCCGGCTGGCCGGGGCGGGCTCGGGCGATGAGAGCGTCCGCGCTGCTCTGATCGAAGCGGCCCGCACGATCAAATCGGACCATGAGCGCGGGCGCGTGTTGAGCGCCATCTTCAAATAAGGATGAACGCTGAAGTCGGAACGATGAAGCAGCCACCGATCTCTCCTTCATCGTTCCGCGTTCAGACTTCTGACTTCATCACTCATCGTTCCGAATTCAGCGATCACCCCGCAGCGCCAGCCTTCGGTTCGCCGCAGGCGGTTGATAAATCCACGCCTGATTTGTCGGGTAGAGAGAACTGTTGTACCCGCCCGCGATCAGCACGCGCCCGTCCGCGAGCGGCGTGGCGGTCGCGTAAAACCACTCGTCTTCCACACTGCCGCCGCTGAGCGCGAAGCGGTTCGCGGCCCGGTCGAAGACCTCGACGCGCCGCCCGCCGCCACCGACGATCACGCCGCCGCCCGGCGTGGCCGCGACGGCGTTCGGGAATTTGAAACGCGCGCGGTTGAGCGGCGCGACGAACTGCGAGAGCCGGCTGACCGGGTCGTAGATTTCGACGCTCTGGCGACGGCCATCCCAGTCGCGCTCATCCGAACCGCCGAGTACGAGTACTTTCCCGTCACCCAGCCGCACCGCGGAATGCTTATACCGACTGGCCAGCATCTGCCCCGCGGCGCCGAAGGCGGGGCCGGCCGGGTCATAAATCTCCACGCTGCGCAGCACGCGGTCGGGCGAGGCTGTGCCGCCCGCAATCAGCACGCGCCCGTCGGCGAGCAGCGTGGCTGAGTGCGCGGCACGGCGCGCCTGCATCCGCGGCCCGGCGAGAAAAGCCCTGCCGTCCGGGTCGTAGATTTCGGACTCGTCACTCGGGCTGACGATGGTTCCGCCGGTGACGAGTACGCGCCCGTCCGCGAGCATGGTCGCCGCGTGCCGTTCGCGCGGCACACGCATCGGGCCGACCGGGACGGAATCCCCGGCGGCCACGCGATAAAGCTCTGCGCTGCTCAGATTCTCCTGCCCGCTGCCCCCGCCAGTGATAAGGACGTTGCCGTCTTTGAGCAGCGTTGCCGTATGCCCGGCTCGCGGCACCGTCAGCCTGCCGCCTTCCCTGAGCGTGCCCGTTCGAGGGTCGTAAATTTCAGTCGAAGCGGTCGCCACTTCGTCGCCGCGCACCGAAACCATCCCGCCGGCCAGCAGCACGCGGCCGTCCGCGAGCAGCGTCGCCGTGTGCGCGGAACGCGGCACCGCCATCGTGACCACGCGCGTGACCGTGCCATTCGCCGCACGCGCGAGCAGCGCCTCTTCGAGAAAGGGGACTGTAAAGGTTGTTGCGGCGAGCGCGCCCATCATCAGGAGCAGGTAAGCCAGTGTCATCAGCCGGCGGCGCATCCGGCTTTCGCCGACGGGGCCGATAAAAGCCAGGCCTGAAGCCAGCCCCATCATGGCGAAGGCAGCAGTGAAAGTGACCGCCTCACCGACCGGCAGATTGTCAAAGACGAATGCCCTTAAGCCCGTCGCCGTCGCCGCGAGCAGCGTAAAGAGCAGCGCATTCACTGCCGGAGAGAGCCGCGCCGCCCATCCCCCACGCCGACTGAGAGGGAGCAGGACGGGTAGTGAAACGGCAGCGGTCAGTAACGCCCCGCCGGCGGCGAGCGTCAGGAACATCGGCAGCAGATCGGGCAGCGTGAAATCCTCGGCGGCATAATGGGCGATCACAAGCGTGACGGTCGCCGCGCCCGCGAGCCAGGCCGAGAGGAACATTCTCAGCCATCGTTTCCAGTGTTTTCGCATGCGTCATTCTCCGTGGGTGGGTCTTCAGTGGAGAAAACGCTGCGACGCGCGATCCATTAACATCCCGGGGCGTTGACGCGATATGGGAAGCCTGCGGGTAATTCAAAAGGCGCGCGACGCCGCGGGAATTTTGCTCGTCCGATTTTGGGATTGGCAGTTCCCACAAGCGCACATTCAAGGCGCCGGTTCACGGCCTGCTCCTGAATCCAGTCGCACTGTCTTCAGCAGTTAGCCCTGGTGTGGCACTGGCACGTGGCTTGGTTTACATCCGGCTTAAGAATTTGTGTCTGCTTTTCCCAGGGAGGTGTGAGATGCAAACACTCTTACAGGATCTGTTATTTGGCGCGCGGATGTTGTGGAAGAAGCCCGGCTTCACGCTCGTGGCCGTCATCACTCTGGCGCTCGGGATTGGCGCCAACACGGCGATCTTCTCGGTCGTCAATGCCGTGCTGCTCCGCCCGCTCCCTTATCCGGAGCCGGGGCGACTGGTCATGGCCTTCCTGTCCGATCCGCAGGAGGGACTGAATCGCAGCAGTCTCGGGATAGCCGATTTTCTGGCCGTGCGGGAACAGAATCAGAGTTTCGAGAAGGTGGCGATCTTCTCCGTCAACGATTTCACTTTAACGGGCGGGGAGAGGCCGGAGCAGGTCCCGGGCGCCACGGTCAGCGCCGATTTCTTCGCCACCCTGGGTGTCGCGCCGGCACTGGGCCGCACCGGTCTGGCCGAGGATGAGCGCGCGGAGAGCCCGCGCGTCGTCGTCGTCAGTCACGGTTTCTGGCGGCAGCGGCTGGCCGCGGAGCCGCAGATCATCGGCCGGACGATCAATCTGGACAGTACGCCCTTCACCGTCATCGGGGTGATGCCTGAGGGCTTCCGCTTCCCTTTGACGCCCGATGCCGAGTTGTGGCCGGTGCGCGTGATCAGACAGCCGAGAGGCCGGCCGCCTTACTTCAACAGATGCGTCGCTCGCCTGAAGCCGGGCGTGACGGAGCAGCAGGCCCGAGGCGATCTGACCGCCATCGCCGCGCGGGTGCAGAAGCAATTTCCCCAATCGCCTTTCAACACGATGACGACCGTGCCGCTCGTGGATTACGTGGTCCGGGATGTGCGCCGCGCGCTGCTGATAACCCTGGGGGCGGTGGCGTTCATCCTCCTGATTGCCGCGGCGAATGTGGCCAACCTGCAACTCGCCCGCGCCGCCGCGCGCGAGCGCGAGATGGCCGTGCGACTGGCCCTGGGCGCGAGCCGCTGGCGCGTCGTGCGGCAATTGCTCACTGAGAGCCTGCTGCTGGCGGCCTGCGGCGGCGCGGTCGGTCTGCTGCTGGCGGTCTGGGGGCTTGATCTTTTCCGCACCTTCGGCCAGACGGATCTGCTGCGCCTGCAGGAAGTCAGTCTCGACGGGCGGGTGCTGGGCTTCACGATGCTCTCGGCGCTCGTTGGCGGCCTCATCTTCGGACTCGCGCCGGCGCTCGAGTCCTCGAAAACGGACTTGAATGAATCGCTCAAGGAAGGCGGGCGCGCGGCCACGGAAGGCGACCGGCGGAGGCGGCTGCGCGGTCTGCTGGTCGTCGCGGAGGTGGCGCTCACGCTCGTCCTGCTCATCGGCGCGGGCCTGCTGCTCAGGAGCTTCCTGCGTCTGCAGGATGTCAATCCCGGTTTCCGGCCGGAACACCTGCTGACCGCGCAGATTTCGCTGCCGCAGGCGCGTTACGCCGAGGATCAGAAGATCATCGCGTTTCACCAGCAGTTGCTCAATCGCCTGCAGAACCTGCCGGGCGTCGAGGCCGCCGGCATCAGCATGAGTCTGCCGCCGAACCTCCTGCAGATCAGCAACCCGTTCGGCATCGAGGGCCGCCCGCTCCAGCCCGGGCAGGCGCGGCCCCTCGCCGAAGAGATGACGATCAGTCCCGATTACTTCCGCGCGCTCGGCGTGCCCTTGCTGCGCGGACGCTTCTTCACCGACGCCGACAGGGAAGGCGCGCCGCAGGTGATGATCATCAACGAGGCGATGGCGCGCCGCTACTTCCCGAACGAAGACCCGGTCGGCAGGCGTTTGCAGACGGGCGACCCCAACCCGAACAGCCCGTGGGAGACGATTGTCGGCGTGGTCGGCAATGTCAAATACACCGGGCTCGATGCCGAAGAGACGCCGACCATGTACGTGCCGTACACGACGCCGGGCTGGGTCTCGTGGTCGCGCACCATGTACCTGGTGGTGCGGACGACGGGGGAGCCGCTCGCTCTGGCCCCGCTCGTCCGCCGTGAAGTCCAGGCGCTGGACCGCGATCTGCCGGTCGCCGACCTGAGGGCGATGGAGCAGGTGATTTACCAGTCAATCACCGAGCCGCGCTTCCGCACGCTGCTGACGGGCCTGTTCGCGGCAGTCGCCCTGTTGCTGGCGACCGTCGGGATCTATGGCGTGATCTCATATGTGGTCGCCGAGCGCACGCACGAGATCGGCATCCGGATGGCGCTCGGGGCCAGAGGCCCGGACGTGCTGAGGCTGGTCGTCGGGCAGGGAATGAAGCTGGCCCTGAGCGGGGTGGCCATCGGTCTGGCAGCTTCCTTCCTGCTCACGCGCCTGATGAAGGGGCTGCTCTTCGGCGTCAGCGCGGCCGACCCGGTGACATTCATCACCGTAGCCTTATTGCTGGCCATCATCGCCCTGCTGGCCTGCTGGATTCCGGCGCGGCGCGCGACTCGGGTGGATCCGCTGGTGGCGCTCAGATATGAATAGGATTCAGGATCCGGGATTTAGGATTTAGGGAGCGATTCAAGTGTTCTCCCTAAATCCTAAATCCCGGATCCTGAATCCTCCTGGAGGAATTATGCAGACACTACTTCAAGACCTGCGCTACGGCGCACGGGCGTTGATGAAGAAGCCCGGCTTCACACTGATTGTTATCCTGACGCTGGCGCTGGGGATCGGGGCGAACACGGCGATCTTCAGCGTCGTTGACGCCGTGCTGCTCCGTCCGCTGCCTTACAAGGAGCCAGAGCGGATCGCGCTCGTCCAGCAGCACCTGCCGAAGGTCGGGTGGTACTACGGCGGCGTCTCCGCCGCGGAGTTGCTCGATTACGTCAGCGGCAACCAGACCTTTGCCGAGCTGGCCGGCTACACCATTCTGAGCCTGAACCTGACCGGCGAGCGCGAACCGCAGCGCCTTCAGGCCGCGCGCGTTTCGCCCGGCCTCTTCCCGCTGCTCGGCGTCGAGCCGCTCGTCGGGCGCGGCTTCGCGGCGGAGGAAGACAAGGTCGGCAGGAACCATGTCATCGTGCTGAGTGAGCGACTCTGGCGCAAACAGTACGGCGCGGACCCGGGCGTCATCGGTAGCACAGTGAAACTCGACGAACAGCCTTACACGGTTGTGGGTGTGATGCCCGCGCGCCTGCAATTCCCGCCGACGGGAATCACGTTTGCCGAAGGCGTCGAGTTGTGGACGCCGCTCGCACTGACCGATGAGGAGAAGCAATCGCGGCGAAAGGATTCCAATTTCAACCTGATCGGCCGCCTCAAGCCGGGCGTGACTCTGGAACAAGCCAGGGGCGATATGGCCGCCATCGCCGTCCACATTCAGGAACAGCACCCCGACGTCTATCAGGGCAACATCTATATCACCGCAACCGCCGTGGGCCTCGCCGAGCGGACGGTCGAGAATGTCCGGCGACTCCTGTGGATACTGCTCGGCGCGGTCGGTCTGGTGCTGCTGATTGCGTGCGCTAACATCGCCAATCTGCTCCTCGCTCGCGCGGCCACGAGGCAGAAAGAGATCGCTATTCGCTCGGCGCTCGGCGCGAGCCGCTGGCGCATCGTGCGGCAGGCGCTGACCGAAAGTCTGCTGCTGGCTTTGAGTGGGGGCGCAGTCGGGCTGCTCGTCGCCGTCTGGGTGATGGACCTGATCGTGAAGTTCGGGCCGGAGAATGTACCGCGTCTGGCCGAGGTCGGCCCTGACCTGCGCCTGCTCGCGTTCACACTGCTCGCTTCCCTGGCGGTCGGCATCCTGTTCGGCCTCGCGCCGGCGCTGCAAAGCCTGCGGCTCGACCTGACCACCACGCTCAAGGAGGCCGGGCGCGCGGCGGGCCGCGACGGCGCGCGATTGCGCAGCGGGCTCGTGATTCTGGAAACGGCCCTGGCCGTCGTGCTGCTCGTCGGCGCGGGATTGCTCATCAACAGCTTCGTCCGGTTGCTGCACACCCCGCCGGGCTTCAATCCCAGGGGCGTGGTGGTGGCGCGCACGGCGCTGCCGGCGGCTCGTTATCCAGATGTGGAGCGCGGCAAGGCCGTCTACCGCGAGGCGCTCGAACGCATCGCGGCCCTGCCCGGCGTCGAGTCGGTCGGCCTCGCCTCGAACCTGCCGCTGACCGGCGAGTGGCAGATCGGCTTCCGCGTCGAGGGCGGCGACGAGAAGACTTTCTACACCGCGCACAACACCTGGGTGAGCAACGATTACTTCCGCGCCATGGGCATTGCGCTGAAAAGGGGGCGCGCCTTTACCGACGCCGACCGCGCGAACACGCCCCCGGTCGGGGTGGTCAACGAGACGCTGGCGCGCCGCTTCTGGCCGAATGAAGAGGCCATCGGCAAACGCATCCGCTGGGGCGGGTGGAATCCGGGAGGGTGGCTTGAGATTGTCGGCGTCGCCGCCGACGTGAAGATGTCGGCGCTCGAAGCCGACAGCCCGCCGACCGTCTATATGCCGGCCTTCCAGATTCCGCGCCTGCGCCGCGCCGCGCTGTTCATCGCGCGCACGAGTGGCGACCCGGCCGGCCTCATCGCCGCGCTGCGCCGCGAGGTGAGCGCCGTGGACGCGGAATTGCCGGTCTATGATGTGCAGACGATGAATCAGGTGGTCGCCGATTCGGTCGCCCAGCGCCGCTTCACGATGTGGCTGCTCGCGATCTTCGCCGTGGCCGCGCTCGTACTCGCGGCTATCGGCCTCTACGGCGTGCTGGCCTACGCGGTCGCGCAGCGGACGCAGGAGATCGGCATCCGGATGGCGCTCGGCGCCCGGCGCGCCGACGTACTCGCGCTGGTACTCGGGCAGGGCATGGCGCTCGCCCTGACCGGCGTGGCGGTCGGATTGATCGCCTCGTTCGCGATGACGCATCTGATGAGGTCTTTGCTGTTCGGGGTGAGCGCGACCGATCCGCTGACGTTCGCGGGCGTCGCCGTGCTGCTCGCCGGCGTGGCGCTGGTGGCGTGCTATGTCCCGGCCAGAAGGGCGACGAAGGTGGACCCGATGATTGCGCTCAGGTACGAGTGACTCGATTGCGGAGTGCGGAATGCGGAGTGCGGATGTCAGACGGCAGAATGCTCTGAATCCCCCACTCTTCAATCCGCATTCCGCCTCCCTCATTCCGCATTCAGAAGATGAATATTCCCGAGCCGCAAAATCTCCCGACGCTCTGTGGCGAACGGGTCAGACTGCGCCCGCCCGTCGAGCGCGACAAAGAGGACAGGCTCGCCGACGGACGCGACCCCGAGTTCCGCCGGATGGTCGGCGGTGACCCGGCTGACTGCTCGCCGCTCACGATGCCGGAAGTCGAACGCTGGTACGAGCAACTATGCCGCGCGCCGCTGCACTGGGTCATTGAAGCGGAAGGCCGCTCGATCGGCGTCGCCAGGCTGCTCGCGCCCGACCGGACGAACCGCCGCGCGCGTTACGCAGTTGGGATTTTCAGCCCGGAATTCAGGGGGCGCGGGTACGGCACGGAGGCGACGCGGCTCGTCCTGCGCTGCGCCTTCGAGGGACTCGGCTTTCACCGGACCCGGGCTGCGCGTCCTCGATTTCAACGACCGCGCCATCGCCTGCTACCGGAAGTGCGGCTTCGTCGAGGAGGGGCGCGAGCGCGACAGTGCGTTAATCGGCGGCGAATGGCAGGAGCGATGTGCTGATGAGCATTCTGGAGCAGGAATACCGGAAACAGGAGACTGAACTTCAGGGGAAACTATGAGAGGAACACTGTGGCAGGACTTGTCATTTGGCGTGCGGATGTTGTGGAAGAAACCCGGCTTCACCCTCGCGGCGGTCGTGACGCTCAGCTTAGGGATCGGGGCGAACACGGGCGTCTTCAGCGTGGTGTATGGCGTACTGCTGCGCCCGTTGCCACTGCCCGAGCCTGATCGGTTGATGACTTTCTGTCATTCGGCGCCTGCGCAGGGGCTGGCGGAGCTTGATCTGAACGACGCACATTTTGCGTTCTATCGCGACCACAGCCGCACGTTTGAAAAGATGGCGGCGTACGAAACCAGGGAGTTCGCGCTGACGGGCGCCGGTGAGCCGGAAGTGCTGACGGCTGCGCGGGTGACGTTCAATTACTTCGACGTGCTGGGGCAGGCGCCGCTGCACGGGCGCGCCTTCCTGCCCGAGGAGGATGCGCCGAACAACGACCACGTCGCCATCCTGAGTTACGGGTTGTGGCAGCGGCGGTTCGGCGGCGACCTGAACATCCTGGGCCAGGCGATCAGGCTCGACAACGTGCCCATCACAGTGGTGGGGATCATGCCGCCCGGCTTCGATTTCCCCAACCCGGCGGAGCGGATCAGCATGGGCCGGCACGTGCAGCTCTGGGTTCCCGAAGCGCTGAGTCCGCTGGACACAAGCTCCAACAATCTTCTGGCCATTGGCAGGCTGAAGCCGGGCGTCACACTCAATGACGCGAAGCGCGAGATCACGGCGCTGCTCGCTGACTTCGGCAGGCAGTTCAAAATAACTTTCAGCGCGGATACGACCACCGTGATGATGCCGCTCGAACGGCGCATCGCCCGCGAGGTGCGGACGCCGCTGCTCGTGCTGCTCGGCGCAGTCGCACTGGTGCTGGCTGTAGCCTGCGCCAACCTCGCCAACCTGCTGCTCGCCAGAGCGGCTGCGCGAAGCCGCGAGCTGGCGGTGCGGCAGTGTCTCGGTGCGAGCAGACTGCGGATTGCCCGACAACTGCTGGTCGAAAGCCTGCTGCTGGCCTGCTCAGGCGCAGTAGGCGGATTGCTGCTGGCGGACTGGAGTGTGGATGCGATCAGGAGTCTCGCGGGGGCGAGCATTCCGCGGATGGAACTCGTGAAACTCGACTGGTCGGTGCTGCTTTTCACCGTCGTGGTCACGCTGCTCACTGGTCTGTTGTGCGGCCTCGCTCCGGCCTGGCGTGGCGCGCGAGTCAACCTGCAGGACGCGATCAAAGAGGGCGCGCGCGGTTCAGCTTCAGGTTCCACCCGGCGTTTGAATAACGCATTCGTGGTTTCCCAGCTGGCGCTTTCGCTCGCGCTGCTGGTCGGCGCGGCGCTGCTGCTCCAGAGTTTCAGGAACCTGCTCGCGGTCAACCCGGGCTTCCGCCCTGAAAATGTGCTGATGGCGGAGCTGTCGCTGCCCGGGAATCGCTACACGACCAAAGCACAGGTCAGCGGCTTCTATGACCAGTTGCTTGAGCGCGTGCGGAGCCTGCCGGGCGTCGAGGCGGCCGAACTGACCCGTGTGGTGCCATTCAGCGGCAACGGCGTCGGCGGCCCGTTCATTGTCGAAGGCCACGAGCCGGGGCCCGGCGAGGTGGCGAAAGACGCATGGTTGCGCAGTGTCACCCCGGGCTATTTTGCCGCGATGGGCATGCCTCTGAAAGCAGGTCGGGCGTTCCAGTCATCCGACGTGGAGACCTCGCCGCGAGTCACCATCGTGGACGAAAAGCTGGCCCGCATGTACTGGCCGCAGGGAGACCCCACGGGGAAGCGGATTCGTGTCGGCGGCGGCAACTGGATGACGATTGTCGGGGTCGTGCCGAGCGTCAAAAATCGCAGGCTCGACGAGAACACCAAACCCTATGTCTACTTCCCAGCCTCGCAGTGGGTGAGCCGCGATATGTCGCTGGTCGTGCGCAGCGCGAATGACCCTGCCGCGCTCGTTCCCGCCATCCGCCGGCAGCTCACGAGCCTCGACCCGGAACTGCCCCTCTCCGATGTCAACACGATAGAGCAGGCCATGGCGCGGACGCTCGTCACGAGACGGCTGACCAATCTGCTGCTGGCGGGCTTTGCCGCGGCGGCGCTCGCGCTGGCGGTGGTCGGCATTTACGGCGTGATGTCGCTCAACGTCGGCAGTCGGACGGGCGAATTCGGGATTCGCATGGCGCTCGGCGCCCGAGGGTCAGACGTGTTCAGGCTGGTCGTGGGGCAGGGAGTGAAACTGGCTTTGCTCGGCACAGCAGCGGGGCTGCTCGTCTCGCTCGCCTTGACGCGGCTGATGGCGGGACTGCTCTACGGCGTGAGTGCGACCGACCCGCTGACATTTGTTCTGATCACGCTCGTACTCGCCGCGGTGGCATTGCTCGCCTGTTACGTGCCGGCGCGGCGAGCGACGAAGGTGGATCCGATGGTCGCGCTCAGATATGAATAAGTTGTCAGCGATCAGCGGTCAGCCAGTCTTCGCCCTGAAAGGGCGCAATTCAATAGCCGTGGGTCAAACCCACGGACCGCCGAGGCCACCGCCCCGACCCTGCAAGGGGCGCATTGATGGCGCGAATACAACCCCTTCAGGGTTGGTGGATGTGTTGGCTCGTGTTCCGTGGGTTTCCCCCACGGCTATTGAATCTGTTCCCTTCGGGGACAATAGCAGTCTTCCTGGAAACACTCTGAGACTGCCTACGGCGTTGATTTCGCTTGGGCGAGTTTTTCAATGGCTTGCGCAATCTCCCTCCAGACGCGGTCTCTTTCACCATTTGCTTCTGCGAAAGTGATCACGGGTTTCCCATCTCTCGGCAGCGCCTGCAAATCTTTCAACACGGGTTCAGATTGCCACATGCAATCGCGCACGATGATGGGGATCACCATCATCCCCTCCTGTTCGCGGCGTTTGAGCAGGTCTGGCAATTCCTCGCCATTGATAAAAGGCGAGGCAATGAAATCGCGGCTGACAAGCAGCAAGGCTATCTCGCATTCGTTGATGGCTTGCTTGATGGCATTGAACCACTCCTCGCCCGGTTCGATCCGTCGGTCCTGCCACGCATCAATAACACCGCGCCGCTGCAATCCCGCCAGCATCCCGATCAATTCGTCCTTGAACTGTTCGTCCTTGTGCGAATAGCTGATGAAAATTTTGGGAGCCAGGTTTTTACTCTCGCCCGGGAACCTTGCCAGCGTCTGCTCCCACTGCTCGTGCAATGCCTGCCGCAGGGGCGCGAAGCCCGCATGCGTGAGCGGGATGGCGTACAGGTTCAGCACCAGATCGAACAGGCTCACCGGGTAATGCGTCTCGTCACAGAAACTGGCGGGCGTGCAATCCTCGAATTCATGCGCCCCGGCCTGCCCCGTTTGCGCGAGCGAAATCAACTGGCGTCCTTTGTCCAGCCGCGTACGGATGAGTGGGGCGTCAGCGGCGAGCAGGGAAGTGCTGAATGCTTTCTGATAGGCGGGCGTGTCAAGCACGACGACGAAATCATCGGGCTGAACCTGCGCAGCCTGCTCCACCACATACACGCCCGCGTCGCGCAAATCGTGAACGAGTTTTTCAGCCCTCGCAGCTTGTTCAGGCAGACGGCTGACGTAACAGCGAGGCGTCGCCCGCCCACGCCGATAGCCTTTGACCTTTGTCAGATGCACTTCGTACGCGCTACGCAGGCGCGCCGCCGCCTCTTCGCGTTGCAGCCACGGCGACGCGCCAATGCCGATGGTTTGCGGCTTGTTAAGATCGGGCAGGTCGGTTTTGTCACCACATTCTTCGCAGTGTACAAAACGCTTGCCTTCACGCACGCGCTTGATGACGGTGGCGCGCTCCTGCCGATGACCTTTGGGGCAGATGACGGGCGGGAAGCGCGTCACCTCCACGTCGCGCTGGTAAAGGAACTGCTCAAACAATTCCTGAAACTTTGCGCGCCCGCCGAACTGCGCAGGACGGCGACGTAGCCGTGCGTTTCCAGATGCCCCACCGCCGTCATCATCTCGGCGTCGGTGAAGCGCCAGTCACGGTCGGTCGCCTGCAATTGTTCGCGCAGGGCGAGCGGGCTGAGGAGCACGCCTTCGCGGTCGGGCTTTTCCTTGAGCGCCAGCACATAGTCCCTGATCCGCTTGAAGGTGACGGTGGTTACCGTCGCCGTCATCTCATCCCACGGGATTTGCGCCTTGAGCATTTCGAGCAGTGCCTCCAGCCCTTCGCCGCTGCTGGCGCTGGTGCTGATGTAGCCGCCGCGGATGCCGTAGCGCTGGCAGAACTGATCGAGTTCCTGTTGCGAGAGGGCAGGCGCGCCGCGGTCTGATCGCGCGCCTATCAGCACGGCGGGCGGCAATTGCCCATTGCCCTTGAGTTGCTCCAGCCAGAACTGCACACCCTTGAGCGGTTCCTGGCGATTGCCGGGGTCGAACAGCACCAGTGCGGCGGCGACGTTTTCCAGAAAGATGGAGTGGATTTGCCGGTAGACGTGCTGGCCCGCCAACTCCCACAGCACGGCTTCGCACTCGGTGCCATCTTTGCGCTTGAGGCCGAGTTGCTTGAGGGGCCAGAACTGCTGACCGTGCGTGGAGGCGTGTTCCTTGAACTCGCCATGCGCCAGCCGCCATCCCAGCCCCGTTTTGCCCACGCCCGAATCGCCGACCAGGACGAGTTTGGCAGTGGTGTAGTGGACGCTCTCTTGCGCCTGACCGAGCAGAAGCGCTTCGTCCAACTCCCAGATGCGGATGATGGTATCTTCTTCCCCCAGCGTCGCCAGCACGGGCAAGCGGGGGTGAAAGGCGAGGCCGGGTGGCCAGAATTCAGATGCTGGTTCCTCCAACACTGACACATACGCCCAAGTGTCGCAGCGCCACAAGCGGATGGTGTTATCGCCGCTTTTGGATACCAGCCAGCGGCCATTTGCAGAAAAATCTACATAATTGATAGGGCCTGCGTGTCCCTCCAATACCTGTAGCGCCTTGCCGCTGGCCGCGTCCCACAGGTGGATGGTCTTATCATCCGAAGAGGCGAGGTACTCCCCATCGGGCGACCACGCCATGCCATTGCTCATCTCGGAATGCCCTGCCAGAGTTTGCAAATGCTTGCCGCTAGCCGCGTCCCACAGGCGGATGGTGTCATCATCTGCAGCCGAAGCGAGGCTATGACCATCCGGCGACCACACTACGCTTATAACTGCACCACTATGCCCCTGCAAGGTGCGCACACAAGCTCCGCTGCGCGCGTCCCATATCCGAATGGTTTTATCTTCAGAAGGCGAGGCGAGGTATGAGCCATCCGGCGACCACGCGATGCGGCCTATCCACTCTGTATGCCCGCGCAAGACATGGCGCAGGGTGAAGCCTGGCACGGGAGAGCCGCCAATTTCAGTGAAGGTCGTGGCTTGCGGCTTTTCCTGCTCAGGCCCTACTGGAGGCGGCGGGGATTTGGGTTCGGGAACAGGTTGTGGTCGTTCAGGGTTTCGTTTGCTCATACACGCTGCTCTGAGAAGAATGCATGGCTCTGGTGGCTGTGAAACCGTGGAGATCGTGGGTGCGAGAGCATAGCACAGGGAGGATGAAAGGACGAGCCAACGCGACAGTACGAACACGATGAAGCCCAGGCTGGCAAAAATACAGCTTGGGCGTTGATCTTGCAAAAGTGATCCAGGCTTCAGAGCCAGGCGCCGCCAGCAGAGACTGAAATCGCGCCAGCCGTAGCGCAAACTGCCCGGGTTTGCGTCGCTTCGATCACGGGCCGCCTGATGAAGCGACGCAAACCCGGGCAGTTTGCGCTACCGCTCTCGAAGCCGCTCGTCACCTTCAAAGCGACTTTTGCAAGAGGTCTACTCTTCGGCGATCCTCTCCTGCCCTGCGGTGGTGAGGCTTTTCCTCTCCTGATGCTCCCTGTTATCCGCTTTTGGGAATGGGCAATCCCACAAGCGAACACCTGCTCTCCCGCCGTCAGCTTCCTTACTGCTCGCAAGCTAAACGATTTCACTGCTTAGCCGGATGATGGTGGTGGCACGGGGATTGACACAATACCCTCACCGCAATCGTTTTTGTATCTGAGGGCCGCTCGGTTTCGGCCCGACTAATCAATCTCCACGGGGGTATTATGGGAGCATTGTTGCAGGACGTTCGGTATGGATTACGAATGCTGCTCAGGCAGCCGGGTTTCACTTTAATTGCCATCATCACGCTCGCCCTGGGCATCGGCGCGAATACGGCGATCTTTTCGGTCGTCAACGGCGTGCTGCTCCGGCCGCTGCCGTATGAAGAGCCGGACCGGCTGGTGCTGGTCAATGAAACGGCCACGAATTTCGGCGAGATGTCCATCTCGTATCCGAACTTCACCGACTGGCGGGCGCAGAACCACGTCTTTGAGAAGATCGGCGTCTGGAACCGCGAAAACTACAACCTGACCGGCAGCGGCGAGGTCGAGCGGCTGCGCGCGGCGCAGATGTCGGCGGACCTCTTCGCCGCGTTGCGCGTCAAAGCCGCGCTCGGGCGCGTTTACACCAACGACGAAGACAAGCCGGGCGCGCCGCCGGTCGTTGTGCTGAGCCACGGGTTGTGGCAGCGGCGCTTTGGCGGCGACCCGAAGATCATCGGGCGCACGCTGACGCTCAACGACCGGGGCTACACCGTCGTCGGGGTGATGCCGGCGGAGTTCAGCTTCCCGGCGCGCGTTGAGATGTGGGTGCCGGTCGGGCCGCCTTCAGAAGGCTGGGCCTCGCGCGGCCGTCACCCGGGCCTGATCGCCGTGGCGCGGCTCAAACCCGGCGTGACGATTGAGCAGGCGCGCGAGGATATGAAAACCGTCACCGCCGCGCTCGAAAAACAATACCCCGACTCCAACGAGGGACACAGCGCGACGATGATTCCGCTGCTCGAAAATTACGTGCGCGGCATCCGCCGGGCGCTCTACGTGCTGCTCGGCGCGGTGGGGTTCGTGCTGCTGATCGCGTGCGCCAATGTCGCCAGCCTGTCGCTCGCGCGGGCCGGCGCGCGGCAGAAGGAGATGGCTGTGCGTACGGCCCTGGGTGCCGGGCGCTGGCGGATCATCCGGCAATTACTGACCGAAAGCGTGATGCTCGCGCTCCTTGGCGGCGGACTCGGTCTGCTGCTTGCGCAGTGGGGCGTCACGGCGATTCTCGCGATCAGTCCCGAAGGCGCTATCCCGCGCGTCGCCGAAATTCATCTGGACAAAACTGTGCTGCTGTTTACGGCGGCGATCTCGATTCTGACGGGCGTCGTTTTCGGACTCGCGCCGGCGCTGCAGGCGAGCCGCCCCGACGTGCAGGAGACGCTCAAGGAGACGGCGCGCACCGCTACGGGGCGGCACTGGCTGCGCAGCGGGATGGTCATCGCCGAGGTCGCGCTGACGCTCGTGCTGCTCGTCGGCGCGGGGCTCATGATCCGCAGCTTCTTCCGACTCGGGCAGGTCAACCCCGGCTTCGCCACCGAAAACGTCCTCAGCTTCGCGGTCTCGGTGCCGGAGAAGAATTACCCGGACGCGGATCCGGACAAGCGCATCAACTTTTTCACTCAGGTCAAGGAGAGGGTCAGGGCCCTGCCCGGCGTCGGGTCTGTCGGGCTCTCTTCGGGCCTGCCGCTCGGCAACAACGGCTCGCAGTGGAGCTTTACCGTCGTCGGCAAGCCGGTCTCGTCGCCGCAGCAGATGCCTTCGATGGAGTTCTGCGTCGCCGACATCGGCTACTTTGAAACGATGCGCATCCCGCTCCTGCGCGGGCGCTTCTTCAACGAGCAGGACAACCGCTCGCACCTCAGGCCCGAGGATTTGCAGGGCAAGCGGCCGATGGAGCAGTTCGTGGCCGGGCTGCACTCGATCATCATTGACGAAGAGTTCGCCCGCCGCCACTTCCCCGGCGAAGACCCCGTCGGCAGACAGATCAGGATGGGGATGAACAAAGACGACCCGGTGCTAACGGTCGTCGGCGTGGTCGGGCGCGTCAAAATGGAGGGCCTGCGCAACAACTCAGACCTCGTGCAGGGCTATTTCCCGTTCCGGCAGGTCCCCTTTAGCGGGATGGTCTTTACGGTGCGGACCGGACTTGCGCCGGAGCAACTGGTCGCGTCCGTGCGTCGGCAGGTCGAGGCCGTTGACCCGACCCAGCCGATCTTCGACGTCCGCACGCTCGAACAGATTCGCGCCGAATCGGTCGCGCCCGAGCGGCTGAACCTGACGCTGCTCGGCGTGTTCGCCGCCGTCGCGCTGGCGCTGGCGCTGGTCGGGATTTACGGAGTCATCTCGTGGTCGGTCACCCAGCGGACGCATGAAATCGGCGTGCGGATGGCGCTCGGCGCGCGAAGGACCGACGTGTTGCGGCTCGTCGTCGGTCAGGGGATGAAGCTGGTCGGCGTGGGGCTCGCGCTCGGCCTGGGCGGCGCATTTATGCTGACGCGGCTGATGAAGGCACTGCTCTTCGAGGTCAGCGCGACTGACCCGCTCACGTTCGTCTCAATCGCCCTGCTGCTCATCGGCGTGGCACTCTTGGCGTGCTTTGTGCCGGCGCGGCGGGCGACGAGGGTGGATCCGATGGTGGCGCTCAGATACGAATGATGAACAGAAAATCAAAAGGCAAAAGTCAAAAGTGAAAAGGCAAAAGGTCGGCACTTTGCTTCTTCAGATAAAAGATAAAGGCTTCCTTCCTTATCCCACTTTTGCCTTTTGATCTTTGCCTTTTGCCTTTTGATTTTTCCAGGAGGTGACCAATGCTGACACTCTTACAGGACCTGCGCTACGGCGTGCGCATGCTGCTCGGGCGGCCGGGCTTCACGCTCGTGGCAGTCATCACGCTCGCTTTGGGCATCGGGGCGAACGCGGGCGTCTTCAGCGTGATCAATTCCGTGCTGCTCAGGCCGTTGCCATACCCGCAGCCCGAACGGCTGGTCTGGATCTGGGGGACGAACCCTGCGGCGGACATCAAGCAGGAGACGGCATCGCTGCCGGACTTCGCCGACTGGAAGGCGCAGAGCCAGAGCTTCGCGGCGATGGGCGGGTTTACCAACTCCTCGCCGATTCTGACGGGCTCGGGCGAGCCGGAGCGGCTGACGGGCGCGCTGGTCACTGACGGCTTCTTTGCCACCCTGGGCGTCGCACCGCTCGTCGGGCGCACGTTCACGTCCGAAGAGGACAAGCCCGACAACCGGCGTTACGCAGTGATAAGTTACGGCCTCTGGCAGCGGCGCTTCGGCGGCGACCCGGGGCTGGTCGGCCAGAAGATCATCCTCAACGGCAATCCCTTTCTGGTCGTCGGCGTCATGCCGCCCGGCTTCAAACACCCTGCGCCGGGCATGCGGCTGCCGGTCGAAGTCTGGACGCCGCTCGGCGTGGACCCGGCGCAGGCGGGGCGGCGCAGTGACTTTCTCGGCGTCGTCGCGCGGCTCAGGCCCGGCGTTGCCGTCGGGCAGGCGCGCTCCGAAATGGACGCGCTCATGCGCCGGCTCGAAGCGCAATACCCGAACTCGAACCGGGGCTGGGGCGTGATTGTGCTGCCGCTGCTCGAACGCTTTGTCGGCGAAATGCGCCCGACGCTTTACCTGCTGCTCGCCGCCGTCGGGTTTCTGCTGCTGATTGCATGCACGAACGTGGCGAACCTGCTGCTCGCGCGGGCGACGGTGCGCGAACGGGAGGTGGCGATTCGCGCGGCCCTGGGCGCGGGTCGGTGGCGCATCGTGCGGCAACTGCTGACCGAGAGCGTGCTGCTCAGCATGGCCGGCGGCGCGGTCGGACTGCTCGTGGCGAATTGGGGGATGGATGCGCTCATCGGCGCGAGCCCCACGAGCCTCCCGCGCCTCGGCGAAGTCGGCCTTGACTGGCGCGTGTTCGGCGTCACCTTCGGCGTCTCATTCGTGACCGGCGTCGTCTTCGGCCTGCTGCCAGCGCTGCAGGCGGCGAACCCGCATTTGAACGAAGTGCTGAAAGAGGGCGGGCGCGGTTCGGCCGACACGGCGCGCGGCAAACGCGTGCGGAGCGCGCTCGTGGTCGTTGAAGTCGCGCTGGCGCTCGTGCTGCTGGTGGGCGCGGGGCTCATGCTCAGGAGCTTCGCGCGGCTGCAGAACGTCAACCCGGGCTTCAACGCGGAGAACGTGCTGACGGTCGGCCTGTCGCTCCCCGCGTCAAAGTACAAGGAGGGGCAGCAGGTCGCCGCTTTCTATGAACAACTGCTCAGTCAGGTCTCGACACTGCCCGGCGCCGAATCGGCCGGGCTCGTGGACGCGCTGCCGCTGGCCGGCGGCAGCTACCTGTCATTCGCCATCGAGGGCCGCGCGACTCAGCCGACCGACCGCACGCCCGACGCCGAACACCGGGTGGTCAGCCCCGGCTATTTCAAAACGATGGGCATTCCGCTGATTCGTGGCCGTCTGCTCTCGGAACACGATCACGCGCAGGCCCCGGTCGCCACCGTCATCAGCGAGACGATGGCGCGCCGCTACTGGCCGAACGAAGACCCCATCGGCCAGCGCATCAACCTCGGGAACCCGCAGAACACGCCGTGGAGGACGATTGTCGGGATCGTCGGCGACGTCAGGAACGAGGGGCTCAATGCCGAACCGAACCCTCAGATGTACGTCTCTGTCGCCCAGCTGCCGCGGCAGAACCTGTCGCTCGTCGTGCGCGGCGCGGGCGACCCGACGGGCCTCATCGCCGGAATCAGAAGCACGGTCGCCGGGCTTGACCGCGACCAGCCGCTTTACAACGTGCGAACGATGAAACAGATGCTGGCGGAATCGCTCGCCCGCGAGCGGTTCGGCCTGCTGCTCGTCGTGACTTTCTCCTGTCTGGCGCTCGTGCTGGCGGCGGTGGGCATCTACGGCGTGCTGGCCTGGTCGGTGACGCAGCGGACGCACGAGATCGGCGTGCGCCTCGCGCTCGGCGCCGAGCGTCGTGACGTGATGTGGCTCGTCGCGGGGCAGGGGATGAAACTCGTCCTCGCCGGCATCAGCGTCGGCCTGCTCGCGGCTTTCGCGCTCACGCGACTGATGACGGGGCTGCTTTACGGGGTGACGGCCACCGACCCGCTGGCTTTCATCGGCGTGCCGGTCCTGCTGGCTGTCGTGGCGTTTGTGGCCTGCTTTGTGCCGGCGCGGCGGGCGACGAAAGTTGATCCGATGATCGCGCTCAGATACGAATAAGCGATCAGCGGTCAGCAGTCAGCCGGAGGTTCCGGCTGACTGCTGAGAGCTGATGGCTGACCGCTCCGGAGGGATTAT
>Ga0070741_10001461_pt1 | contig 71885 bp, 66 predicted proteins | sample Coa_R1_4_FD_66440 | JGI IMG/M metagenome (GOLD analysis project Ga0070741, IMG submission 66440) | Surface soil microbial communities from Centralia Pennsylvania, which are recovering from an underground coalmine fire - Coalmine... | ecosystem: Environmental > Terrestrial > Soil > Unclassified ... | reverse complement strand
GATGAGATGCACGCCGCCGGATGATGGCGGCGGCATCGAGACGATGTCGTAGCCGCGGTACGTGCCGCGCACCGGCTTGCGCACCACGGCGCGGTAATTTTTCAGATCGTCGGCCGTCATGATGCCGCCGGCCTTGCGAACGCTGGCGGCGATCTTCTCCGCGACCGGGCCCTCGTAGAATCCTTTCGGCCCGTCGCGCGCAATCGCGCGGAGCGTCGCGGCAAGATCCGGCTGCAGCAGATCCTGACCGGGCGCCAGCACGCTGCCGTCACTGTTGAGGAAAACCGGCGCGCTCGAATGCCAACGCGCGATGCGTTCCTGTGCTTGCGGAAGTGTATCAGCAATGTCGTCCACGACGTCGACACCGTTGCGGGCAAGCGTGATCGCCGGCGCGATGAGGTCGGCGAGCGACAGCTTTCCGGATCCGTACTTCTCGTGCGCAAGGGCAAGCCCGGCAACCGTGCCCGGCACGCCGACCGACAGCGCGCTGTCGCGCGACTTCTTCGGATCGGGGCCACCCGCGGCATCGAGGAACATCGTCTCGGTCGCGGCCGCCGGCGCGGTTTCGCGATAGTCAATGGCGATATCCTCGCCGGTCCTGGCGAGATGGATAACCATGAATCCGCCGCCGCCAATATTGCCCGCGCGGGGATAGGTGACCGCGAGCGCAAAGCCCACGGCCACCGCCGCATCGACGGCATTGCCCCCGCGATCGAGCATCTCGATGCCGATGCGGGCAGCGCGGCGCTCCTGCGCGACCACAACGCCGTTGCGGGCATGGATCGACTGAGCTGGCGGAATTTCCGGCGTGCGTGAAACGGGGGCGACCTGGCCGAGCGCCCATCCGCCTGAAAGCAGCGCAATGGTGAAGGGAACGATGTGCGGGAAGCGAAAGGTCATTCACTCGTCGTAGCCGGGTTACCCGGCCATCCCGGTAACGATTGCGACAATGGTGGCTATAGAAACGGGATACGCGGGACAAGTCCGCGCATGCGGTTAAGTCGGGCTTATCGCGCCTGCCCGTGATAGACGGTATTCGGCCGCATGTCGGTTGCAGAAGCGACGCGATTCGACATGTTGAAGAAGCCGGCGACCGCGGAAATGTCCCAGATATCGCGGTCGGTGAATCCGACGCGCCGCAGCCGCTCGCGGTCCCCTTCCTCGACGTTCCAGGGCGAGGCGGTCAGTTTGACCGCAAAATCGAGCATTGCGCGCTGGCGCTTGTTCAGGCGCGCGACGCGGTAATTCATGACGAGGTGTTCCCCGAGCAGCGGATTGCCCGAATATTGCCTGACGGCCGCGCCGTGGGCGGTAAGGCAGTAATAGCAGCGATTCTGCGATGATACGGCGACGGCTATCATTTCGCGCTCGAGCTTGGAAAGACCGGAATCGCCGAGCATCAGGTCGTTGTACATGGCGACGAAAGTTTCCAGCTTTGCCATATCGAAGGCGTAGGCGAGGAGGACGTTCGGCACAAAACCAAGCTTGTCCTGGCATTTCTTGAAATAGGCAGCCATTGCCGGCGACAGCTTCGCCGGCTCGAGGTTGAGCGCGATGACCGGCGTATCGTCGGCGACCGCCACGGAAACGGGCTTGAACGTGGCCGGTTTCGCGGCCGGCCTTGGCGGCACGGCCCTGCCACCCTTGATGGCGTGCAGGACAGGCTTGGCCCGTCCGGGCTTTGCAACTGCGGTCTTTCCGGCGGGCTTTGCAGATTTATTGGCCTTGGGCATTTCCACGTCCCTGATGTTCGACCCTCACCGGCTTTAGCCTACAATGTTATACGCACGTGCGATACGATCGGCCGGGTGACCTTTCGCCTTTTATTTCAGCGAGTTAATGGACAGAACACGCGAGATTTGCCGCGTTGTCGCCACGCCGTCACCAAATAACGTCACCAAAGGCGCATTACTCTCGACGTGTGCGGGCGGAATGTGAAAACTTCGGTCTGCCTCGATCGATTCCCTCGCGCACGATGCCGAAACTTTGCGAATGGCTTTCGGACAAGATCCTGCGCCAATGGCAAGCGCACGAGGTTGCATGACCGCTTCCGGCAGCAGCGAGGACACCGCCACCCGCGCCACCATCGAACGGGCCGGCGCGATGCTTGGTCGGCGCCGCCCCGAAATTTCGGAAAAATTTGTCGTGCAGCTTTACGGCCGCGCGGTCCCGGAAGACGTCATGCGATATGCCGCCGACGATCTCGCGACGCTGGCGGCCGGCGCCTATGACTTCATTGCGGACCGCGCTCCGGGAAAGCCGAAGGTACGCTGTCACACCGTCAGGCTCGAGCAGTCAGGCGATCATAACGCTGTCACGGTCGTGGAGATCGTCAACGACGACATGCCGTTCCTGGTCGATTCGGTGATGGGCGAGATCGCCGAGCGCAAACTCGACGTCCGTCTTGTCGCACATCCCGTTTTCGGCGTTCGCCGCATCGGCAACCGGCTGACCGCAATCGACGTGCCGGATGCTGCCACCGCGCGCGAAAGCTTCATCGTTATTCATTTGTCGCCGATCAGCGACGATACCTGCGCGGAGCTCGCACGTGCGCTTGAGGTGGTGCTCGGCGAGGTACGTCTTGCGGTGCAGGACTGGCGGCCGATGCGCGAACGTGTGACCGCCATTATTGCCGAGCTGAAGGCAAACCCGCCGCCGCTGCCGGTCGATGAAATCGCCGAAGCCATCCAGTTTCTGGAGTGGCTGCTGGCCGACAACTTCACCTTCCTGGGTCTGCGCGATTACAAGGTCGACGCCGAGGCATTGAAGCCGGATTTTGAAAGCGGGCTTGGCATCATGCGTTCGCGCGAATTGCGCGTGCTGCGGCGAGGCAACGAGCTTCTTGAATTCACCCCGGCGATCATGGCCTTCCTGAAGGAACCGCGGCCACTGATCATCGCCAAGGCCAATGTGCACTCGCGCGTGCACCGGCGGGCCTACCTTGACTATGTCGGTGTCAAGCGCTTCGACGCCGCGGGCAAACTCGTGGGTGAGCACCGCGTCATCGGGCTGTTCACGTCGACGGCCTATACGCGCGGTGCGCACGGAATTCCGTACCTGCGCCGCAAGATCGCCGCCGTCGAGAGGCGCGCCGGCTTCGATCCGAGCAGTCATTCAGGCAAGGCCCTGGCGAACGTGCTGGAGCACTACCCGCGCGATGAGTTGTTCCAGGTCGACGAAGAGACGCTGTACCAGTTTTCGCTGGCGATCCTGCAACTCGCCGAACGCCCACGCGTGCGCGTGCTTGCGCGCCGCGACCGTTTTGATCGTTTCGTGTCGGTGTTGGTGTTTGTACCGCGGGAACGCTACGACAGCGGTATCCGCGCCAAGATCGGAGCCTATCTCGCAAATGCTTTTATCGGCCATGTTTCGGCCTTCTATCCGTACTTCCCGGATGAAGGAGCGCTCGTGCGCGTCCACTTCATCATTGGGCGCTCCGGCGGGCCGACGCCAGACGTGGATCGTGCAACGCTCGAGCGGGAAGTTCAGTCGATCGTCCGGACCTGGGCCGACGGACTCAACGACGCGCTGGCCATGGTCAATCCGCCTGAAAAGGCGCGCGAGCTGTTCACGCGCTACAGGGATGCGTTCTCCGAGGGTTTCCACGAGGCCTACGCGCCCACCGTCGCAGCGGGTGATATCCGCGTCATCGAGGATCTTGCGGACGAGCGGCCGCTTGCCGTCGATTTCCATCACCGCGTGGAGGAAGACCGGGAATCTGCCGGTTTGAAGGTTTGGAGCTACGCGCGGCCATTGCCGCTGTCGGAACGGGTTCCCGTTCTGGAAAACATGGGTTTTCGGGTCGTCGACGAGCGGACATATCACATTGGGGGCAAGGACCACGCCGGCGTGTGGCTGCACGACATGCTGCTCACGCGAGCCGACGGCGGCGTGATTGACCTCACCGACGGCGGCGCCCAGCTCGAGACGGCTTTCCTGATGGTGATGCGTGGGGCGGCGGAGAACGACGGATACAATGCATTGACGCTGCACGGACGTCTTGCCTGGCGTGATGTCGCCCTCATCCGCACAATCTCCCGGTTTCTGCGCCAGGTTCGCGTGCCTTATTCACAGGACTACATGTGGGCGACGCTGGTCAAGCATTCGCGAGTCGCCGCCGGCATCGTCGAACTGTTTCATGCGCGTTTCGACCCGGACGTGGCGGGCAATCGCGCGGAGAAACAGGCCGCGATTTCCACGCGGCTGGAAGAGGATCTACAAAAGGTCGAGAGTCTCGACGAAGATCGCATTCTTCGCCGCTTCATCAACGCAGTGCAGTCGGCGATCCGGACGAATTTCTACCAGCTCGACAAGGATGGTCAGCCGAAATCCCTGATCTCGGTCAAGTTCGAAAGCCGCAAGCTGACCGACCTGCCGTTGCCACGCCCGCTTTACGAGATTTTCGTCTACTCGCCACGTGTCGAAGGCGTACACCTGCGCTTCGGCAAAGTTGCGCGCGGCGGCATACGCTGGTCGGACCGGCCGCAGGATTTCCGGACCGAGATTCTCGGACTGGTGAAGGCACAGCAGGTCAAGAACGCGGTGATTGTTCCGGTCGGCGCCAAAGGCGGCTTCGTTCCGAAGCTGATGCCAAAGGGCGCATCGCGCGAGGTGGTACAGGCCGAGGGAGTCGCGACCTACAAGCTTTTCATCTCGTCGCTGCTCGACATCACCGATAACATTGGCTCCGACGGGAAAATCATTCCGCCTGCGAACGTCGTCAGGCATGAAGGCGATGATCCCTATCTCGTTGTGGCGGCCGACAAGGGTACGGCGACGTTCTCCGACGTCGCCAATGCAATTTCCGTCGAGCACGACTACTGGCTCGGCGATGCTTTCGCGTCAGGCGGCTCGGCCGGTTATGACCACAAGGCCATGGGCATTACCGCGCGGGGCGCCTGGGAAGCCGTGAAACGTCATTTCCGCGAGCTTGATGTCGACATCGGCAGGACTCCATTCACCGCGGTCGGTGTCGGCGACATGTCGGGCGACGTTTTCGGCAACGGCATGCTGCGCGAGGATACGATCAGGCTGCTGGCGGCGTTCGATCACCGCGATATCTTCATCGATCCGGATCCCGATCCAAAGAAGAGCTTTGCCGAACGCAAGCGGTTGTTCGCGCTGCCGCGATCGAGCTGGCAGGATTACGACAAGAGCCTGCTTTCCAAGGGGGGCGGCGTCTATCCGCGCGCGTCAAAGGAAATCCGGTTGAGTTCCGAAGCGCGAAAGATCTTCGGAGTAGGCGACTCGGTGACCCCGCAGGAGCTGATGAAAGCCATCCTCCGGGCACAGGTCGATCTCTTGTTCTTTGGCGGGATAGGAACTTATGTCCGCGCGTCGAACGAGAGTGACGAAGCTGCCGGCGACCGTGCCAACGACGCAATCCGTGTCACGGGGGCTGATCTCAACTGCAAGGTGATCGGAGAGGGTGCCAACCTCGGCATGACTCAACGCGGCCGCATCGAGGCCGCCCAGCGCGGGATAAGGCTCAACACTGACGCAATCGACAATTCCGCAGGCGTCAATACCTCGGACGTCGAAGTCAACATCAAGATTGCGCTTAGCGGGCCGGTGCGTTCCGGCGCACTTACGATGGCAAAGCGCAACACGTTGCTTGCGGAGATGACCGATGAGGTCGCGCGGTTGGTTCTACGCAACAATTATCAGCAGACGCTGGCGCTTTCACTGGCGCAGCGGCGTGGGCTTGAGGATCTCGGGTTCCAGCAGCGCCTGATGCAGACACTCGAGCAGCGTGGCGAGCTCGACCGCGCGGTCGAGTTTCTTCCCGACGACATGACCCTCGGCGAGCGACGCAAGCGCAACGTCGGACTGACGCGGCCCGAGCTTGCCGTGCTGCTCGCCTACGCCAAGCTTTCGCTCTACGCCGATCTGCTCGAGAGCGCCGTCCCGGACGATCCCTATCTTGGGCGGGAGCTGAACCGCTATTTTCCGAAGGAGATGTCGGAGCGCTATGCCGATGCGCTGCAGGCGCACCGGCTTCGTCGCGAGATCATCGCGACGCAGCTGACCAATTCTATGATCAATCGCGGTGGCGCGACGCTTATCGTCAGGATCGCGGATCAGACCGGCGCCGGGCCGGCGGCGATCGCCGCCGCCTTTGCCGCGGTTCGCAACAGCTACGACCTAATCGAGCTCAACAGCGAGATCGATGCACTCGACAACAAGGTTCCCGGGAAGATCCAGCTCGATCTTTATGCCGCGGTACAAAACCTTCTGCTCGACCGGTTGGTCTGGTTTCTGCGCAACGTCGACCTCGCGCAGGGGCTCGAGAACGTCATAGGGCACTATCGCGACGGAATCGGCCAGGTCGAAAAGGCGCTCGATCAGGCATTGTCCAGGCCCGCCGCCGCCGCGCGCGACGCGCGCTTTTCCGACCTGAGCCGGGCCGGCGTGCCCGAAGCGCTCGCGCGGCGCGTCGCCAACCTACCGGTTCTCAAAGCGGCGCCCGACATCACGCTTGTTGCAGCACGTGCCGGCAAGCCGGTTGCAGAGGTCACCGCCACCTATTTCGCGACCGAAGCTTTCTTCCAGCTCGATAGTGTCGCCGATGCCGTTCCTGGCATCGTCGTTTCCGATTATTTCGACCGGCTCGCGCTTGATCGCGCGCTGGATTCGATCGGCGATGCCGAGCGCCGCCTTACTGCAGCCATGGTGGCGAACGGGCACGCGGGCGCCGATGCGGTGGAGGAATGGGTGCGGCCGCGGCAGGCCGAAGTCGAGCGAATCCGGTCCGCGATCCATCAGATCGCCGGTTCGGGGCTTACGCTGTCCAAGCTGTCGGTGGCGGCGAGTCTTTTAGGCGACCTGGCCCGGCAGTAGGGGCCCGCTGTCAGTGCCTGAAGTGTCTCATTCCGGTGAAGACCATAGCAATGTTATGTGCGTCGGCGGCCTCGATAACCTTCTGATCGTTGACCGAACCGCCCGGCTGGATCACGGCTGTAGCGCCGGCCTCGACCGCGACCAGTAGACCATCGGGAAAAGGAAAGAAGGCGTCGGAGGCGACCACCGCGCCTTTTGTAAGCGGCGCGGAAAGTTTTTGCTCCTTTGCGGCGTCCTCCGCCTTGCGCGCGGCAATGCGAGCCGCATCGACCCTGCTCATCTGCCCGGCGCCGATGCCGACGGTCGCGCGGTTTTTCGCATAGACGATGGTGTTCGATTTCACGTGCTTGGCGACGCGGAAAGCGAAACGCAAGTCGGCAATCTCGTCACTGGTCGGCTGACGCTTGGTCACGACGTGGAGCTGCATCTCGTCGACGATGGCATTGTCGCGCGATTGCACGAGGAAGCCGCCAGCGACGGATTTGAAGGTCAGCCCGCCGGCGCGCGGATCGGGCAGTCCGCCGGCAACCAGCAGGCGGAGATTCTTCTTTGCCGCGACGATCCCGACCGCTTCCTCGGTTGCATCCGGCGCGATGATGACCTCTGTAAAAATCTCCGTGATAGCCCTGGCCGCTTCCGCATCAAGCGTGCGGTTGAGCGCGACAATGCCGCCGAATGCCGACGTCGGGTCGCAGGCGAGCGCCTTGCGGTAGGCATCGAGGAGATTGTGTCCTTCCGCGACGCCGCACGGATTGGCGTGCTTGACGATCACGCAGGCGGCGGTGTGGTTCGGGTCGAACTCGGCGACGCACTCAAACGCGGCATCGGTATCGTTGATGTTGTTGTAGGAAAGCTGCTTGCCCTGCAGTTGACGTGCCGTGGCTACTCCCGGCCGTTTGCCCGGCAGGCCGTAAAACGATGCCGTCTGGTGGGGGTTCTCGCCATAGCGCAGCGTCTCGATCAATCTGCCGCCGAAAGTGCGGTACTGGGGCGAGTCGTCATGCAAAGATGCGGCGAACCAGTTCGAGATCGCCGCATCATAGGCGGCCGTCCGTGCGTAGGCTTTTGCCGCAAGCTTCCGGCGCAGATCGAGCGTCAGCATGCCACTGTGCGCCGCCATTTCGTCGAGGATCTTTCCGTAGTCGGAAATGTCGACGACGACGGCGACATCGAAATTATTCTTGGCGGCTGCACGTATCATCGCCGGACCGCCAATGTCGATATTTTCTATGCACTCATCGAACGAGGAGTCTTTTTCCACCGTTGCTTCGAATGGATAGAGATTGACCACGAGCAGGTCGATCGGTCTGATGTGGTGCTTTTCCATTGCAGCAACATGGTCCTTGTTGCCGCGAACCGCGAGCAGCCCGCCGTGCACAGTCGGGTGGAGCGTCTTGACGCGGCCATCCATCATTTCGGGAAAACCGGTGAGATCGGCGACGTCGATCACCGTGAGGCCGGCATCCTTCAACGCCTTGGCGGTGCCGCCGGTTGAGACGAGCTCCACGCCGAAGCCGGCAAGCGCACGTGCAAATTCGACAAGCCCGGTCTTGTCTGAGACCGAGAGCAATGCGCGGGTCACGCGACGCGGGTGGCTGGCCATCAGGGACGAGCTAGCACATCAGGCGGGCAAAAGTGTATTCGGCTCTGCGGTATGCGGGCGCTGCATCCACAAGCATTGCTTTCAGAGCGGCAGTTCCGGCTCGTGCGTGCGGTCGGGCCGTGCCTCCGGTGTCGCCGGCGGCGTGTGACGGAAATTCCAGCGGACGCTGTCCTGCTGGCCGATGCGGCCATAAATGACGATTTGAACCGTCCGGCGCGGTCCATCGGGGCCGGCCAGGAACACGCTTTCCTCGATTTCAACCGAATCGGCCAAGGTCGCGAAAGTCCAGACCTCCCGGTCCGGCAGGAGCAGAATAACGCCGCGTCCGTCGGACAGGCGGCTCGCTTTGATTGCCGGATGGAGATGAAACCGGACGGCGAACTCAGGGCCGTCGCCGGAACGGGTCATGCGCCCCTCTGCCGGCGTGAAGCTGTCCTCGCCATCGAGCACGCGACCGTCGGCGCTCAGCCGGATGGCGCGGTGATGAATGACACCGTAATCGCCGGCGTATCCATCGTGGAAGGCCTGTAATGTGGTGCCCCCGGAATCGCGCTGCACACGCACGTCGTGCGGCCCTGCCACGATCGGAATGCCGCCGAGAAGCCGGCGCGTCGCGTTAGATTCGAGAAAAAGGCAGGAGGATTGATCGTCGATCGTCACCGTCGAGTGTGCAGGTGTCGCTCGCGCCACTTGCCGCCAGTTCTCCTTGTTGACGGCCGGCAAGCCACAATTGATCACCAGTCTTTGCTGCCTCCACGACATCTCGAATGAAAGGCAACCGGCATGCGCTTCCTGACTCACCACAACCGGTGGAGGCCTGCCGGTGTCCATAAGGAGTGCGGTCTGGCCCGCCTCGATCCGCTGATAGCCGGAGTGCGGCGCGTTCGAAACCGGCGTGCCGCGCGCATCGTCGTAGGCAAGGATCGTGGCCAGCAGATCGACGGGCGTCGGCCCCATTCCATTGAACTGGGCGAAGTTCCCGTCGCCGTGCCGGAAAAAGCGTAACATAGGCATAATCCGGTCGATGGCGTTGTTGAGCGCCTGCGGTGGCTGCAACTGGCGCGCGGAAAACAGCTGGCGCAAAGGCAACAGGTCGGCCAGCAATTCGATGAGTGTCCCTGGATTGCGGCTGATGTGGCCGCCGTCGGGCAGGATCTGCGTGCGCAGTTCTTCGATAAGCCGACGCACGTTGCCACGCAGGTACCCTGACTGCCCCTGCATGCAAAGGGTTGCATAGGTGAGCGCGATCACTGCCTGCAGGCGCGGGAGCCCGTCTCTTGCCTCGTAGAGGGTGTGGCGCAGGTACCGGACCTGGCGTCCCAGGCTGCGGATAAAACGCCGATAGAAGCGCGCATCCGCATCCTGCAAGATGAATGGCGCCTGACTTAGCCAGCAGATCACGCGGCGGGACAGGATGTCGGATCTCCAGCCGATCGGGTGCCATCTGCCTTGTGCGCTGATCCAGTCGTCGATCAGGGAACGCGCATTGGCCCGGGTGATCGCGGAATCGGCGGCACGAAGATGGCGCATCCAGACGAAACCAAGCAGTGTCGCCGCCCATTCCTCGGACGGTGGCGTCATCTCGAAAGGCGAGCGACGGTCGCAGATCACTATTTTTCCGGCAAAGGCAAATCGGCCACCATAGATTTCGCTTGCACGGGTGGCATCGGCTGTGCGCAGGTCCTGCGGCGCGATCACCAGCCTGTCGGCCTTTGTCGAAGCAAAGCGCCAACGCAGCAACGGATGCGCATTGATGCGGCCAAGCAGTCTACGGAAAGCGCGGCGCCCGATGAGCACGGAGAGCCTGGCCCGCTCCGCCACCGAAAGCCGCATCATCAATCCGTTCGTTCCCTGGCGCGCGTACCGGACTGTAGGCGCGGTCGACACGATAGCGAAGGGCCGGGAAAGCGCCAATATCTTGGCCTTCCCACGGATTTAGGCCGCTTTGCGGGCAATGCGCGCCGCGTAGAAACCATCGAGCCCACCCCAGCGCGGATCCGAATCAGGCAGGTGCATTGGCAGCGTGCGCAGGTCGCCGTTACCGGTCACGAATTCAGCACGGCCGAAAGTATCCGCGGGTGTGAGCGGATTGCGGATAACCCGCGGATCGCGCGCGAGCAGGGCGGCGACTTGATCTTCTCCTTCTTCCGGCTCCAGCGAGCACACGCAGTAAACAAGCGTGCCGCCGGGCTTAAGCATCTCCACCGCGCGGTCGAGCAGCCGTTGCTGCAGGGACGTGAGCGCGGCCAGGTCAGATTCGTTCTTAAGCCAGGGCACATCGGGATGACGACGGATAGTCCCGGTGGCCGAACACGGAGCATCGAGCAGTACGGCATCGAATGGCCCGCCCTGCCATTCCAGCGCATCGGCGGCGACAACATCGGCCTTAAGACCAAGGCGCATGAGGTTTTCGCGCAGGCGGTTGAGTCGCTCCGCTGAACGGTCGACAGCGGTCACATTCGCACCTGCAAACGAGAGCTGTGCAGTCTTTCCACCCGGCGCCGCGCAAAGGTCGGCAATTTGTGCGCCGCGCACGTCACCAAAGAGATGTGCCGGCAAGGCGGCGGCAGCGTCCTGTACCCACCATGCGCCTTCGGAAAACCCGGGCAGGAGCGAAATCGCCCCGTGTGCAATTGTGCGCACTGTTCCTGTGGGCAGCACGCGCCCGCGCAGCCGCTCCGCCCAGGATTCGGCATCGTCCTTCACGGTGATATCGAGCGCCGGCTCATGGCCGATCGCGGCCGCGATCGCGCGGGCGGTCTCGCGACCGTATGCTTTGCTCCAGCGCTTGAGCAGCCACTCGGGCGTGTCGCGATCGATGTCCCCGGCCGCCACCGACCCACCTTTCTGGGCTACCCGGCGCAGGACGGCATTTACGAGCCCGGCATAACGGGCCGCGCGGCGGTCTGCCTGCGCGAGACGCACCGACAGGTCGACGGCGGCGTGGTCGGGGACTTCAAGCCAGAGAATCTGGGCGGCGCCGAGCAGGAGAATGGTCTCGGTTCGGGGGGCATCGCCGGGGAAACCCTTTTCGAGAAAGGCGCCGAGCAGATGGCGCAGGGTGCCCAAGCGTCGCAGCACAGTTGCCGTCAGGCGGCGTGTCAGGGCCCGATCGCGGTCGGCAAGGGCGGGCAGGCCCGGGTGTGCGTTCTTGCCCGCGAGCAGGTCGTCAAGCGCGATGCGCCGCCTCAAAACGCCGTCAAGAATGTCTGCGGCGATTCGTCGGGCAGCAAGGCCGGGGACTTCCGGTTGCGGCGAAGTTCGCGGTCGCGCCATATCCCGATCGTTGCCGGCCAATTGTGTCCAGGTCGCGAACTTTGACAAAAATTACCAAAAACGCACAGCTTTTCGCCCGCCGGTTGCGCCGCGGGAAAAATCGAAATGGTGCAAAGCGTTCCGGCCGGAGCTCACGCTCCGGCTTTCGCCGCCTTCTTGTTCTGCCGGTTCTTCACCAGGTCGTCGACCACCGCCGGGTCGGCGAGGGTCGAGACGTCGCCGAGATTGCCGTATTCGTCTTCGGCAATCTTGCGCAGGATGCGCCGCATGATCTTGCCGGAGCGCGTCTTCGGCAGGCTCGGAGCAAACTGGATCAGGTCCGGCTGCGCGATCGGCCCGATCTCCTTGCGCACCCAGGCGACCAGCTCCTTGCGCAGGTCCTCGCTCGGCTGCACTCCCGCCATCAAGGTGACGTAGGCGTAGATGCCCTGGCCCTTGATGTCGTGCGGGTAACCGACGACGGCAGCTTCCGAACATTTCGGATGTGCCACCAGCGCGCTCTCAACCTCCGCAGTACCGAGGCGGTGGCCGGCGACGTTGATGACGTCGTCGACGCGGCCCGTGATCCAGTAATAGCCGTCCTCGTCGCGGCGGCAGCCGTCGCCGGTGAAGTACTTGCCGACATAGGTCTTGAAGTAGGTGTCGACGAAACGCTGATGGTCGCCGTAGACCGTGCGCATCTGCCCGGGCCAGGCATCGGCGATGCACAGGTTGCCCGAGCCGGCGCCCTTGATCTCCCTGCCCTCGGCGTCGACGAGCATCGGGATGACGCCGAAGAACGGCCGTGTAGCCGAGCCCGGCTTGAGCTTCGTCGCGCCCGGCAACGGCGTGATGAGAATGCCGCCGGTTTCGGTCTGCCACCAGGTGTCGACGATCGGGCAGCGGTCCTCTCCGACCACGTGGTAGTACCACTCCCACGCCTCCGGATTGATCGGCTCGCCGACGGTGCCGAGCAGACGCAGGGATTTGCGTGAGGTCTTCTTCACCGGCGCGTCGCCGCCCTGCATCAGCGCGCGGATTGCGGTCGGCGCGGTGTAGATGATGTTGACCTTGTGCTTGTCGCACACCTCCCAGAAGCGCGAGGTGCTCGGATAATTCGGCACGCCCTCGAACATCATGGAGATGGCGCCGTTGGCGAGCGGGCCGTAGACGATGTAGCTGTGGCCGGTGACCCAACCGACATCGGCGGTGCACCAGTAGATGTCGCCGTCGTGATAGTCGAACACGTACTGGTGGGTGATCGCGGTGTAGACGAGATAGCCGCCGGTGGTGTGCAGCACGCCCTTCGGCTTGCCGGTCGAGCCCGAGGTGTAAAGAATGAACAGCGGGTCCTCCGCGTTCATCTCCTCGCACGGGCAGTCGGCGGGCACGGTCTTGGCAAGCTCGTCGTAATAGACGTCGCGGCCCGCTTTCATGTTGACCTTACCACCGGTGTGGCGCACGACGATCACGCTCTTGACGCCGCCGGCCTTGTCACAGGCGGCATCCGTGTTTTCCTTGAGCGGAATCTTGCGGCCGCCGCGCACGCCTTCGTCGGCGGTGACGACGACGTCGGACTTGCAGTCGCTGATGCGGCCGGCGAGAGAATCCGGCGAGAAGCCGCCGAACACCACCGAGTGAATGGCACCGATGCGGGCGCAGGCGAGCATGGAGATCGCGGCCTCCGGGATCATCGGCATGTAGATGGTGACGCGGTCGCCCTTCTTGACGCCACGCGCCTTGAGCACGTTGGCGAAACGGCACACCTCGGCGTGCAGCTGCTTGTAGGTGAGCTTCTTGTCGACCTTGGGATCGTCGCCTTCCCAGAGGATCGCGGTCTGGTCGCCGCGCCTGGCAAGATGGCGGTCGACGCAGTTGTAGCAGGCGTTCAGTGTGCCGTCCTCGAACCATTTGATCGAGACGTTGTGCGGGTCGTAGGAGGTGTTCTTGACCTTGGTGAACGGCTTGATCCAGTCGATGCGCTTGGCCTGCTCGCCCCAGAAGCCGTTCGGATCCTTGATCGAACGGTCATACATTTCCTTGTATTTGGCGTCGTCGGCGAAGGCGCGCTTTCGCCATTCAGCAGGCACCTCGTAGATCTTCTCGGACATTTGACGGCTCCTCCCGCCCGCTGTTGCTGCCGCGGGCTCACGCTATCCTATTATGCGACGGCGCCTTTCATCGCGACAAGGCTGACAAATTGCCACTTTGGTTGCGGATTCGGCGCATTTTCCGGGGGCCTTCAGCGCCCGAACCAGCCGATAATCGCCCCCATGACCAGCATGGCACCGAGCCATGCGGCACTGTCGATGACGGTCAGCAGCGGCCTGCGGTTGCAGAACGCATTGTTGGCGGCAATCGTGGTCACGACAAACCCGAGCCAGCAGAACGCTCCGGTCATGAGCCCGGCCCGGACAGTGAACGTATTGAGGTGCACGAGGATTCCGTAGAGCACCCAGGCCATGACCAGCTCGCCGACGAAGACAAGGACAAAGGGGGCCGCCGCCGCGGCGCCTGACTTGCCCGCCTGCTCGGCTTTGCATTGCTCCGGGGTCTTGCCCTGCGCCGCGATCCACTGCCGGCCCAGGCTGGTGTAGTAGATTGCGCCGAAGACCCACGCAGCGACGGCCGCAAGGAGAATAGACAGGAAGTTCGCGTGCACGAAGTTCACGGGCATCTCCATCGTCACGCGGAAGCCGGCGGCGGCTCCGCCTTCCGCTCCGACAGGTCAGCCTTTCAGGCCGCCCATTCTACAAACGAAATTCCACTCGGTGTCGCTGACCGGCTGTACCGACAGGCGCCCATACTTCACCAGCGCCATGTTCTTGAGTTTCGGCTCGGCCTTAATCGCCGAGAGCGTCACCGGCTTCGGCAACGGCTTTTCCGCCACCGCCGTCACGGCGACCCACGGCTCGCCTTTGCCGGCCGTCGGATCGGGAAATGACTCCTTGGCCACCTTGCCGATACCGACAACCTGTTTTTCGTCTCCGGTGTGATAGAAGAAAAACCTGTCGCCTTTTTTCATTTCGGTGAGATGGCGACGTGCGGTGAAGTTGCGCACGCCGGTCCAGGCATCGCCTTTGGATCCGCGTTTGGCCAGGTCGTCCCAGGAGTATTCTTCGGGTTCTGTCTTCAGCAGCCAATACGCCATTTTCACGCTTCCGATTTAAGCGGTCTTGTCAGCAGCGATTCGATAGCCTCATCAACGCCGATTGTCCCGGCGAGGATCGCGGCAACCGCGCCGCAGATTGGCATCTCGACGTTCTTTGCGCGAGCCATTTCCATGACCACCGGGGCCGTAAAAACGCCCTCGGCCAGCTTGCCATGCGCAGCCGTATCGGGCTTTTCACCTTTTCCGAGCGCGACGCCGCAGGAGAAGTTCCGCGACTGCGGCGTGGAACAGGTCAAAACAAGATCGCCGAGACCGGACAGGCCCATCATTGTCTCGGTCTTTGCTCCATACGCCTTGCCGAAGCGAACCAGTTCAGCAAATCCCCGGGTCGTAAGAGCCGCCGAGGCGCTGGCGCCGAGCCCGCGCCCGGTGACGATTCCCGCCGCGATGGCGAGCACGTTCTTCGTTGCGCCGCCCAGCTCGACGCCGCGCACGTCGGTCGAGTGGTAGGGGCGAAAGGCGCCGCCGTTGATCGCATGCGCGAGCGCGACCGCGATGCCTCGTTGGGTCGATGCGATCGTGACCGCCGTCGGCAGTCCGCGCGCCACGTCGGCCGCGAAGCTTGGGCCAGATAGAATTGCAGGCACCGCCGCAGGCGCGCACTCGGCGATGATTTCGGTCATGAACTTGTGCGTGCCGCGCTCGATGCCCTTGGCACAGGCGACAAAGGGAACCGCCGCAGGCAGGAGCTTTGCGGCAGAACCGGCGACCGCACGCATCGCCTGTGCCGGCACGACCGCCAGAACCGCATCGGCGCGCACCGCTTCTGCGAGATCTCGCGTCAGCCCGATCCGCTCGTCGAGCTTTACGCCGGGGAGAAAAAGACTCTCGCGGCTGGCCGATAAATGCTCGGAATTCCTCGCATCGAACTCCCACAATGTCACATCGCGTCCGGCGCGGGCGCAGGTGAGTGCCAGCGCCGTTCCCCAGGCGCCGCCGCCGAGCACTGCGATGCGTTGGAGGCTCATGCCGGCATGCCCAACCATGCGGTTATTTATATGCAGCTGTGCGCCGTCGCGCGCCCTCGGCGGCGGCGATCTCGTCCAGCGGCCAGCGCGCGCGCGGTGCGACATTCATGGAATCGACGAGACCGAGCGCCAGCCGCTCGCAACCGGCCCACGCGATCATCGCGCCATTGTCGGTACACAGATCAAGCGGTGGCGCAACAAGCGTGGTGCCGACCTCGAATGCCAGCCGGTTGAGCGCGCGACGGATCGCCTGATTTGCGGCGACGCCACCGGCCGCGACAAGCGCACTGGGCGTGCCAAATTGCGTACGAAAGAGCTGCAGGCCCGCGCGCAAACGATCGAACACGACGTCGACAATCGCCTGCTGAAAGCCGGCGCAAAGATCGGCAACATCCTGATCGCTGAGCGGAGCGATCTTCTCCGCCTCCAGCCGCAATGCAGTCTTCAGGCCGGAAAGCGAGAAATCAGGCTCCTTGCGACCGTGCATGGGCCGCGGCAGGTTGAAGCGTGTCGGGTTGCCGCGCATGGCTTCTCTTTCCACCTCGGGACCGCCCGGGTAGCCGAGCCCGAGCAGCTTTGCCGTCTTGTCGAACGCTTCGCCAATCGCATCGTCGTGCGTCGTGCCGAGGCGCGCGTAATCGCCGACCCCGCGCACCGCGACGATCTGGGTGTGCCCGCCCGAGGCAAGGAAGAGGCAGTAGGGAAAGGGCGTATTGTCGGTGAGCCGCGCGGTCAATGCGTGCGCCTCAAGATGGTTGACCGCAATCAATGGCTTATTCTTGACGAGCGCAATCGCCTTGGCGGTGGTGAGGCCGACTATCACGCCGCCGATCAGCCCCGGGCCGCCCGCAGCGGCGACCCCGTCAATGCCATCATAGTCGCAGCCGGCCATCGTCATGGCCTTGGCGATGATATCATCCAGAACTTCCACATGGGCGCGCGCCGCGATCTCCGGCACCACGCCGCCGAATGCGGCGTGCTCGCGCACCTGCGACAGGACCACGTTGGACAGAATTTTGCCGCGGCCGCTCTCGGAACGCTCGACGACAGCCGCGGCGGTCTCGTCGCAGGTCGTTTCAATCCCAAGAACGATCATGATTCCTCATCCAAAATCCGCCGGTCGGGGCAAGCGAGGTGACGGCAGCTTAAATAATAGCTAGTCCTGACGACAGGGCCGGCCCCGGTTCCGGCCTAGCATTGCGAGGTTATATGGCGCAATCGGCAGCGTCCCTGCGCATCGGCACGCGCGGCAGTCCGCTTGCTCTGGTGCAGGCACATATGGTGCGTTCGCGCCTGGCCGCTGCCGCCCAGGTGAACGAGGACGCAATCGAGCTTGTCACCATCCGTACCACCGGTGACGTGATCCAGGATCGTTCGCTGGCAGAGGAGGGTGGCAAGGGACTGTTCACCAAGGAAATCGAGGAAGCGCTGCTCGAGCGCCGGATCGATCTTGCCGTGCATTCCGCGAAAGACATGCCGACAATTCTGCCCGACGGGCTCGTCCTTGCGGCCTGTCTGGAGCGCGAGGATCCGCGCGATGTTTTCATAAGCCGCAAGGCGCGTTCGCTCGCCCATCTTCCACGCGGCGCCAGCCTCGGTACAGCATCGCTTCGTCGGCAAGCAATCGCAAAGCGCATAAGACCCGATCTGCGCGCTTCGCCGCTGCGCGGGAACGTCGAGACGAGACTGAGAAAGCTCGAGGCAGGCGAGGTGGATGCCACACTGCTTGCGCTGGCGGGATTGAAACGTCTCGGACTTGAAGCGCATGCGACTGCGATCATGAACACTGACGAGTTCCTGCCGGCCGTCGGCCAGGGCGCGATCGGCATCGAGACACGCGAGGACAGCACGCGCGTCCGCGATCTTCTTGCCCGTATCGACCATGCCGACACCTCGCACGCGGTCGCTTGCGAGCGCGCCTTTCTTGCTGCGCTCGACGGCTCGTGCAAGACGCCGATTGCGGGCCACGCGACGATCTCGGGCGAGGCCCTGCAATTCCGCGGACTGATCGCGCGGCCTGACGGCAGCGCGGCGCACGACATCGCCGGTACCGGAAGATGCAGCGATGCGTCCACCATCGGCACGGAGGCGGGGCGCGAACTCAGGCACCGCGCCGGACCGGGGTTTTTCGACTAGTCATGCGCGTCGTTGTCACCCGCCCGCACGCCGACAGCGAGCGCACCGCGGCCGCGCTGGAACGGCTTGGACACGAGGCACTGGTCGCGCCGCTGATGCGTATCGAGCCCGTCGATGCGGATCTGGCAGGCCGGTGGAGTTCGATTGCGATCACGAGCGCCAACGCGCCGGCGGCGATCGCAGGGCACGCGGGCGGTGTCGCATTGACGAGGCTGCCGGTATTTGCGGTCGGCGCACGCAGCGCGGAAGCTGCGAAGCACGCGGGATTTGCCGACGTCAGCTCTGCGAACGGCGACGTCAACGATCTTGTGCGTCTTATCGCCGCGCGCTGCGCGGGGGCGAAAACGCCGCTGCTTTATCTCGCCGGCGAGGATCGCGCCGCGGATCTGGTCGCAGAGCTATCGGCGCGTGGCGTCGTGGCCGAGATGCGGGTCGTCTACCGTGCCGTGCCCGTACCGTTTCCGACGGTGCTTGCCGCCGCGCTCGAGGCCGGCGACGTCGATGCCGTGCTGCACTTTTCCCGCCGCAGCGCCGAGCTCTTCGTCTCAGGGGCACGGGCAGCGGGCGTTGCCGGCCCGGCGCTGGACGTGAGGCATCTTTGTTTGTCGGCGCAGGTCGCCGAAGCACTTGCCGGTGCCGGCCGTGTCGCCATAGCCGCGCGCCCCGATGAAGCTGCGTTGATCAACCTTTTGCAGGCGTAACGGCTTGATTGTTGGCGTGCCAAGGCCATTTGCGTTATTTCCTGCCTGGCGGGGTTGAGCCGATTCGCTGAAGGAAACGCGCATGTCGGACAAGCGTACCACGCCGGGCCCTGCCGAAGGCGCCGGACGCCGAAAGAGGCCGGGTCCGACCATCGATCTGCAGGCAACCGACGTATCGCCGGAGTCCTCGGCGCGCGAAGCGGATGACGTCACCGACGCCAGGTCGCCTGACGCGCCTGCTCAGGACCATCAGACAGAACCTGCCGGGCCGGAACACGCGCCAGGTGGCGACGACGGGCGATGGAATTGGCAGGCGATCCGGGACCTGACTTTTGCCGGGGTTGGCGGTGCGGCGGCGGTGATGGCCGTCCTGATCGCTCTCTGGTTCGCCGGTCTCATACCCGTCCGTTTTGCCGGTCCAGCCGCTGTCGATCCTGCCGTGCTTGCCTCGCTGAACGAGCGCATGGCGCGTATCGAAGCCGCACCGGCAAGGCCCGCGCCGGGCGATCCGGCCATCGCCGAACGGATGTCGGCTGCAGAAAACGCGATGCGATCGCTCGGCATTGCGCTGACGGCGCTCAACAAGCGCAGCGACGAAATCGCCGCGCGCGCGGAGGCGGCAGAAAAGGCAGTCACCGAACTGCGCGATGCGGTGCAGGGTCTCGCCAGAAATACACCGGCCGGTCCGACGTCCGCCGACGTCGACGCCCTGCAAAAGCGCGTGGCTTCGCTCGATCAGGCCATAAAGACGGCGGCCGCCGACAGGCCGGCGCGGCTTGCGCTCGCTGCCGCGGCGCTGCGCGATGCCGCCGTGCGCGGCACGCCGTTCGCTGCCGAGCTCGAGGAGGCAAAGTCGCTCGGGGCGGGTGAGAAAAGCCTGGCTCCGTTGCTTCCGTTTGCCGCGAACGGTGTGCCGACTGCCGCTGCCATGTTGCAGGATCTGCGCACGGTGATCCCGGCGATGGTGAAGGCGTCCGGCACGCAGGCGTCACCCGGCGGTTTTCTGGATCGCCTGCAGGCAAATGCCGGCAAGCTCGTGCGCATTCGTCCGCTCGACGCACCTGCGGGGAACGATGCGGCAGCGGTTCTGGCGCGGATAGAGGCGGCCGCGGCGCGCGCCGACATCGACGCAGCCTCGACCGACCTGGCAAAGCTCGACGCGGCGACGCGTGCGCCGGCGCAGCAGTGGATCGCCAGGGCGGAGGCGCGGCAGGCTGCGATTTTGGCCGCCCGCCAGTTAGCCGCCGATACGCTGCACGCACTCGGCAAGCGGTGAGGGCGGGATGATCCGGACCATCCTGTTCCTGATTTCCGTTACCGTGATCGCGTGGGGATTTGCCTGGGTCGCCGATCGCCCGGGTGAGGTTGCCGTTACCTGGATGGGTTACCGCGTCGAAACGTCGGTGGCAGTGGCCGCGCTCGCGGTTGCTGCTCTCGCGTTCGCCGTCATGCTGGTCTGGTCGCTCATACGCGCCATCCTGCGCTCGCCCGAGCAGGTATCGCTGTTCTTCCGTCACCGGCGGGCTATCAAAGGCTATCTTGCGATCAGCCGTGGACTGATTGCAGTCGGGGCCGGCGATCCGCGGCTCGCGCGAAAATCGGCCGATGAAGCGGCGCGGCTTTCACCGGGCGATCCCCTGGCTTTGCTGCTGCGGGCGCAATCGGCGCAGATGGCCGGCGACGGCGTCGCGGCCGAGCGGGCGTTCCGCGAGATGAGCGCGCGCGGAGATACCAAATTGCTCGGGCTTCGCGGCCTCTATATCGAGGCGCGTCGCCGCAATGACGCCAACGCGGCCCGGCTCGCAGCCGAGGAGGCCGCGAAAGTGCAACCCGGAGTGGCCTGGGCCGGACTTGCCCTCCTCGATTACCGCTGCGCGGCAAAGGACTGGGCCGGCGCCCTCGACGCACTTGATCACATGAAGGGCACGCTCGAGAAGGCCGACTATCGCCGCAAGCGTGCCATTTTGCTTGTTGCCCGCGCGCAGGCTCTCGAGGACACCGATCGCGACACCTCGCGCGCGCTTGCGCTTGAATCGGTGAAACTTGCCCCCGACCTGGTTCCAGCTGCGGCGCTGGCCGGGCGGCGCCTGTCTGAATCGGGCGATGTCCGCAAGGCGAGAAAAATTCTAGAGACGGCGTGGACGGCCAATCCGCATCCCGATATCGCCGAGAGCTATGCAAACCTCCGTCTTGGCGACAGCGCACGCGAGCGCCTCGCGCGCATGCAGAAGTTGGCCGAAAAAGTTCCAGGACAGCGCGAAGGTGCGCTTGCGGTTGCGCGCGCTGCACTCGATGCGCGCGAATTCGCGACGGCGCGTGCTGCACTCGCGCCGTACCTTTCGGCGCCGACACGCCGCGTTGCAACGCTGATGGCGGAAATCGAAGACGCCGAGCAAGGCAATGAGGGACGCGTGCGGGAATGGATGTCCCGGGCGGTTCGCGCGACCGGCGATCCGGCATGGACCGCCGACGGCGTGGTGTCCGATCGCTGGTTGCCCGTATCGCCCGACGGGCGTCTCGATGGGTTCGAATGGAAAGTTCCATTGGCGGAGATTGGGGGCACGCGGCCTGTGATCGAGGCTGCGCCGCCGGTTGTGGAGCCGATCGTACTGCAGGCACCGCAACCGAAACCCGACGCGCCGCCGCCGCGAAAATCCGCGAAACCCAAACCCGCGAGACGTACTCCGGTCGAGCCGGTAATTCCGCTCGTGCATGCGCCGGACGATCCCGGGCCGGAGCTCGGTCATGACGGTGATCCGGTGCCGGAAGCGCCGGCGCCGCAGGGCGATGCCTGGCATCGGATTCGCAGGCTGTTTCGTTAAGCACCAAAACGGCACGAAAGCCGTATTGCTTGCCAAGGGCGGCCAGCGCCGATATCAGTGGCGCGGTTTTCAGCCGGCGTAGCTCAGCGGTAGAGCATCCGCTTCGTAAGCGGGTGGTCGGGGGTTCAAATCCCTCCGCCGGCACCATTTTGGCGCGATCAGCAGCGCAATATCCCGTGCTCTTTTGCGCCCACATCCAATTGCTTGAAATAGTGCAATAATTTATGATTGACACGCGTGGTTGGGAACGGGGTGTGGCTGCAGGGCTTGCACGATTTGTCTGTCATTCTCCCGCACCGATAACGTAAGATATTACAAGAGGGATCAGTCACTTCGTCTGCAGAGTAGCCCCATGGCCAGACCAGCCGTCATTCTCGTTGGCGCCGATAAAGGTGGCGTTGGTAAGACGACCGTTGCCCGCACCTTGATCGACTATTTCGGTGCGCACCAGACGCCGACTCGTGCGTTCGACACGGAAGCGCCGCGTGGAACACTCAAGCGGTTTCACCCCGACCTCACCGAGGTCGTCGATGTGACGTCCGTCTCCGATCAGATGAAGATTTTCGACACCTTGGGCAGCGCGGACGCCAAAGTGACGGTCATTGACGTGCGGGCGGGCCTGCTGTCGTCGACGCTGCAGGCGCTGACGGAAATCGGATTTCTCGAATCGGCGAAGAAAGGACAGATTACCTTTGCGGTCTTTCACATCCTCGGTCCGTCGATTGCCTCGCTCGAGGAAATTGCCGAGACGGCGCGGGTGGTCGGCGACGCCAACTACTTCCTGGTCAAGAATTTCGTGAACAACACGACATTCTTCGAGTGGGATCCAGCGACCTACAATTCCTATTTCAAACGGATCAAAGGCGCCGAAGAGATCACCATTCCGAAGCTGAACGAGATGGCGTACGAGCAGGTGGAAGTGGCAAGCGTGCCTTTCGTTTCGTTTGTCGGCAATAAGGGCCCGAAAGGTGAGGCTGCCAACTACTCATTCGTTCTTCGAGGGTATGTGCGCCACTGGCTCGGCAACGTCTGGGGCGAATTCGACAAGGTGAAGCTGGTCGACCTCGTCTCGCCAAAGGTGCAAAGCAACGTCCGTCAAGTCGCCAGCTAACAGCGATCCAGGTCGCGCCAGCTTAGTGCGCGGCGTCCGGTCAGGTGATGTCATTCCGCAGTTCCATCACCATCGTCGCATCGCCGCGGCCTCGCGTCGGAAAAACATTGGTTGCGCGGCTGCTGACCGACTTTCACAGCAGTGAAAATCGCGCCGCAATAGCCTTCGATCTCAATGCGGGAGAGCGAACGCTGGCGCAGTTTTTGCCGGGACAGACGGTGGCGGCTTCGGTCCGCGACGTCAACGGGCAGATGGCGCTGTTCGACCGCCTGGTGACAGGCGACGACGCGGCGAAGATCATCGACCTCGGTCATGATTCCTATGAATTGTTTTTCACGCTTGCGCACCAGATCGGCTTTGTCGAGGAGGCCCGGCAGCGCTCGATTGCCGTCGCAATCCTGTTTGCGGTGACTCCGGATCAGACCTCGGTCTCGGCCTATCGCAGCCTGCGCGAGCGCTTCGGGCGCGCGATGCTCGTTCCCTTGCACAACGAATTGCTCGGATCTGCCCAGCACCGCGACAAGTATCCGGCAAACGGCAGCGGGGCGGTGACGGTCCGACTGCCCGCGCTTGCACCCGGCCTGCGGAAGCTTATCGATACACCGCCGTTCTCGTTTGCGAATTCGAGCATGGCTAATGCGACCGGCGTACCGCTGGACGCCCACATCGAGCTGCAGCGCTGGTTGCGTCGAATTTATCTGGAATTCCGTGAGCTCGATCTGCGCCTGCTGCTGGCCGATCTGCGATCTTCGATCCGGTTCGGGTCGTAATCAGCCCGGTTTCCGGCGGTTTCGACCCGAATACCCGGCACGCAAAAAAGTTTGGAACGTAAGCCGCTTTGGCGCGTTGCTTCCGCCAGGCTTTCCGGTTTGCACCCGAGCCAAGGAGGTATGCCATGTGGCTCACGCTGTTTTGCGTCGTCATCAGCATTTCCCTCGGCCTCGCTTTGGGGGCGATGGTGGTGGATTCGTACGAGGAGAACGCCGGGAGCTGATTGCTTTCATGAAAAAGTCAGGGCGGCCGCGAGGCCGCCCGTTTTTTTGCCGGCGCAGGCGTCCGGGAACTCTGCAATAATAGGCGGCATGCCGCCGTTGATCGTTTCGAGGCGTTTCGCGCCGCTCTTCTGGTGCCAGTTTTTTGCAGCGTTCAACGATAATTTCCTGAAGACCGCCCTGGTCTTTGTGATCCTTTTCCATTCGAGCGCGAGCGACGCCGAAGCCCTGATTACCTTCGCGAGCGCGGTATTTATCGCGCCGTACTTCCTCCTGTCAGCGCTCGGCGGTGAGTTCGCCGACCGTTTTGACAAGGCCCGCGTCGCCCAGGTTCTGAAATTCGTCGAGATCCCGGTCGCCATCCTTGCGGCGTGGGGCTACCTGGAAAGATCGCTTCCGGTACTGTACACAGCGCTGTTCGGGTTCGGCGTCCTTGCCGCGCTGTTCGGCCCCATCAAATACGGCATCCTTCCCGACCACCTGCGGCGCGAGCAGCTGCCGGCCGGCAACGCGCTAGTGGAGGGAGCGACCTTCATCGCCATCCTGCTGGGGACGATCGCCGGGGGCCTTGCGGCGCGCGGCGAAGGGAGCCCGCCGGTCTTTGCCGCGCTCATCATCGGCTTTGCGATCGCGTGCTGGCTGTCGGCCTTGCTGATTCCGGTAACGGGGGAAGGCGCACCGCATCTGAAGATATCAGTCAATATTCTCGAGTCGACGGCCGCACTGATCCGCCACCTTCGCAGCGATTTGCGCCTGTGGTGGGGCGCGATGGTGACGAGCTGGTTCTGGCTGACAGGGATCGTGGTGCTGTCGCTGCTGCCGCCGCTGATCAAGACGCTTATCCACGGTAACGAAGACACGGTTACGGCCTACCTTGCGATATTCACGGTTGCCGTCGGCGCAGGGTCGGGCCTTGCTGCCGCGATTGCCCGTGGCCGGATCGTGCTCAGGACGACCGTCGGCGGCGCCGTGCTCATCGGAATTTTTGCAATCGACCTCGGCGTGAACACGTTTGCCGCGGGCGCGACCGGGCCGCTCCAGGGCCCTGCGGCGGTATTTTCATCGACTGCGGGCATGCGCACGGCCGTTGATCTTTGCGGGCTTGCCGTCGCCGGCGGACTTTTCATCGTGCCGGCTTTCGCCGCCGTGCAGGCGTGGAGCGAAGCAGGCTATCGCGCGCGAACCGTTGCCGCGGTCAATGTTCTCAATGCGGCAGCAATGACCGGCGCAACGATCATGGTCGCGGTCATGCAGAAATACGGCGTGACAGTCCCGGTGCTTTTCCTGCTGATCGGCGCGGCAACGCTCGTCGTGGCGCTGGCGATCTGGTGGACGATGCCGAAGTCGGCGTAGCTTATTTCCGCATCTTCAGAACGCGATCGACCATCTCCCCGGCAACGCCGAGATAGTTTGCCGGGTCGACGAGCTTTTCCAGTTTCTTGCGGTCGGCGTGTTTGCCGATCTCCTTGTCTTCGGCAAGAAGGTCGATCAGCGGCCGGCCCGTTTTCACCACCTCGCGGCAGATGTCGTAGACAAGATCGTGCGCCTTGTTGCGCCCAAGATATGCGCCAAGGCCCATCATCACCGCTTCCGACATGATCAGCCCCTTGGTGATGTCGAGGTTCTGGCGCATTTTCTTCTCGTCAACCTGCAGGCCTTCGACGAGGAAGCGCGTCTGCGCCAGGGCGCCGGCGGACAGCATGAATATCTCCGGCAGCGCGATCCATTCGATCTCCCACGGGCCCGTCGAACGTTCGTGGTCCTCAACCTGCGCCTCGAGCAGCGCCGCCACGAGCTGGCGCACCATCGCCGTCTGCGCTGTGATGTAGACGGAGGAAATCGGGTTGCGTTTCTGCGGCATCGTCGAGGAAGAACCGCGACCGGCGTGGAACGGCTCGTACACCTCCTCGACCTCGGTCTGCATCAGCAGTTTAACGTCGAAGGCGATCTTGCCGCAGCTTCCGGTAACGAGGCCGAGGAAGCAGCCGACTTCGGCAATGCGGTCGCGCACCGTGTGCCAGGAAATCTCCGGCTGGCCGAGCCCGAGTTCCTTCATCAATGCGTCCTGCACCTTCAGGCCTTCCTTGCCGAGCGACGACAGCGTGCCCGCCGCACCGCCGAACTCGCCGACCAGGACCCGTGGCTTCATTTCGGCCAGGCGCTGCCTGTGGCGCTCGAACGCGGCGAGCATGGTCGCCATCTTGTAGCCGAAGGTAATGGGCACGGCCTGCTGCAGGTTGCTGCGCCCGGCCATCGGCGTATCGCGGTATTTCTTCGCCAGCGTCGCAAGTCCGTCGCAGATTCCGCCGATGTCCTTCTCGATGATCGCGAGCGCCTCGCGAATCTGCATGATCGTTGCCGTGTCGGTGATGTCCTGGGTCGTTGCGCCCCAGTGCGACCATTCGCCGAGCCCGTTTTTGCAGAGCTTCACGAGCTGCTGAACGACCGGCAGAACCGGATAGCCGATCTTTTCGGTGGCTTCCTTGAGTCTTGCCATGTCGATCTTGTCGACCGAACAATTGCGCACGATTTCAGCGGCCGCCTCTTTCGGAATGATGCCGAGACCGGCCTGCGCGCGTGCCAGCGCGGCCTCGAAATCGAGATATTTCTGCACGCGGTTTTCATCCGAGAAGACTTTCCGCATGGCCTCCGTGGTGAAAATGTCGCGGAACACTGCTGAATCGAGGATCGTTGAAGGCATTCGGGCTCTCCTGTCGGTTGCACGTTAGCGGTTCGGCTCGCCCGATCAAGCGCGTGTGGCATGCAGGCGCCGCAATGCCGCGCCGTTGCGGCCATGCAGGGTCGTTGCTACGCTTGATACAACGTCTTCAAAGAAATGTGTCGGGGAGGATCAGCCATGCCGATGTCCATCGACCGTCGCCGGCTGCTTGGCGGCAGTGCAGCAATTGGTTTGGCCAGCGCGTTTCCGCGCCGGCTGCGTGCGCAGGAACCGCGCACGAAGATCCGTGTCGGGCTGGTGCGTCTTATCTCATCGGGTCCGATTTTCATCGCTGAGGCAAAGAACTTCTTCGACAAAGTCAATCTCGACGTCGAGCTCAAATATTTTGCCGACGGAGCCCTGGCCATGCCGGCGCTTGTTGCCGGCGAACTCGACCTGACTGCTTCCACGTTGAACGCCGGGCTCTTCAACGCGGTTGCAAAGGGCGCTCCATACAAGCTTATCCTCGATCGCGGCATCGAAAAGCCCGGCTCCGGCTCGATGACGATTGTCGCCAGCAATGCCATGCACGAGGCGGGGTTCACCGCGACGGACAAGGCGAAGCTGCTCAAGGGCAAAAAAATCGCAATCCAGGCGCCCGGCAGCATCGACCAGTATCTGTTCGGTCGCGCCGCCGAGAACGCCGGCCTCGATCCGACAAGCGACCTGAACTGGTCGAGCGGCATGCCCTATCCTGACATGATCAAGCTGATGGGCGCGGGGCAGGCCGACGCCGCGAACATCCCGGTGCCGCTCGCCTACCTCGCCGAGAAGAACAATGTCGGCAAGATCATCGGTGCCGGTTCGGATATCGAACCGAACGCACAGCTCGCCTGCTGGGTCATGTCCTCCAAGTTCCTCTCCGAGAACAAATCCGCAGCAGTACGTTTCGCAATGGCACACACGCACGCGGGACGATTGTTCAACAAGGCTGCGGCGGCCAAGGAACCTGATGTGATCAAGATCATCTCGGATGCGACCAAGGTCCCGGCTCCCTTGGTGGAGCGCGCGGCTCCCCGCTGGACCTGGTTCGACGAGCGCGGGATGCCGAATGTCGACTCCTGCGTCGATCAGGGGAAATTCTGGAACAAGCTCAAGCTGGTCAACGCCACGGTGACGAAAGAACAGCTGTTCGACCTGTCGCCGGCAACCGAAGCCGACGCGAGGCTGAGCAAGAACAATCCATTCACCTGATCGCCTCGAACTGGTATGCCGGCGGTCGCGATCGAGTTCGATGACGTGGGGCTGAACTTTGCGCCTGCGTCCGCCTCGCCGACGGTTGCGCTCGAGGCCGTGAGCTGCGGCTTCGAGCCGGGCAAGGTAACGGCGCTCATCGGCCCAAGCGGTTGCGGAAAGAGCACGCTGCTGCAGATCGCGCGCGGGTTCCTGGAGCCGACGCGCGGGGGGCTGCGTTTTCTCGAACGCTCCAGCGGCACGGCAACGGTACGGCCCGCAATGTCGACGGTGTGGCAGGCATTCAATTTATTCCCGTGGCTGACGGTCATCGACAACGTGGCGTTCGGCCTTGATCTGGCCGGCGTCGCGAAGGATGAACGGGACGTCCGTGCCCGCCGTGCAATTGCCGCGGTTGATCTCACCGGGTTCGAAGATCGTTATCCGCGCCAACTGTCGGGCGGCATGCGCCAGCGGGTCGGGTTGGCCCGCGCGCTGGTGATGGAGCCGGAGGTCCTGCTCCTCGACGAGCCTTTCGGGGCACTGGATGCGCAGACCCGGCTGGTGCTGCAGGAACAGCTGGCCCGGCTGGTCGAGACCAGCGGCACCACGGCAATCCTGGTCACGCACTCGATCGAGGAGGCAATTTTGCTCGCCGATACGATCCTGGTGATGACGGCGCGGCCGGGCCGTATTGCCGCCCGTATCGAGGTCGAGCTGCCCCGGCCGCGCAGCGTGGCAACCACGCGGGATCCGGGCTTTTCCGCCTTGTTCGACCGCATCTACGGCCTGCTGCGCGATGAGGTCATGCGCGCCATGATCGGCGGGCAGGGGGAGGCTCAATGAGCATATCGCCGGCCGCAAAAAATGCATCGCGGGGAGCGAAGCGCGGGTACGCGCTGCTCGACGATCCGCGCGTGCTCGGATGGGGCTCGATTGTTGTGGTGTTGATCGCGTGGGAGCTGGCCGCGCGGCTGTTCAACGTGTCAGCTCTTTATCTGCCGCGACCTTCGCAGATCGTCGTCGCGCTGGTCACGTTGTTCGGCAGCGGAGGTCTTGCCTATGATCTCGCTGTCACGCTATGGCGGATTTTTGCCGGGTTTGCCATCGCGCTGGTGAGTGGAACGCTTCTCGGGCTCTGGATTGCAACGTCGTTCCGCGCCCGCGCGGTCGCCGACATGTTTATCGCCGCGCTTTACCCGCTTCCGAAGATCACGCTTATTCCGCTACTTATCATATGGCTCGGCACCGGCGGACCGTTCATGCTCACGATCAGCTTTCTGGGCGCGATTTTCCCGATCGTCATCAATACCGTTCTCGGCGTGAGCCAATGCGATCCGGGACTGGTCCTCGCAGCACGCGACCTCGGAGCGACGCCGCAGCAGATCATGCGCCGGGTGCTGCTGCCGAGCGCAATTCCGTCGATCTTTGCGGGCGTGCGCCTGGGGCTTGGCGTTTCGATCATCCTCGTTGTTGCGGCGGAAATGGTGGTCGGAAAGGCCGGACTGGGAGCACGGCTCTATCTCGCCGGGCAGATTCTGGAAACGGAGCAGGTCTTTGCCATACTGATTGTCCTGGCCATGCTGGGTATCATCGTCACCAAGGTTCAGGACGCGGTGGATGCCGTGCTCGGCAATTGGCGCGTGGATTGAGATATTCAGGAACATCCGAAGGAGTGCTCATATGACCGTAATGACAAAGCCGGAAAAGACTTTCCGCCTCGAACCCGTGCATCCCAAGCCGGAAGAGGCGCACACGATGCCTTATGCACCCGCCATTCATATCGTCGGGGCATGCGACCTGATGTTTGTTTCGGGCGCTACTCCGTCGCCGCTTTATCACAAGCATCCGCACGTCGACGAAGAGCACGTGCATCCCCACTCGATCGAGGAACAAACCGAGCGTGCGATGGCTGCGATCAAGTCGATCCTCGATCATGTCGGCGCAAGCTGGCGCGACGTGGTGAAAATCACGAAATATCTCACCGACTTCCGTGACGCCGATGCCATGCATCGCACAATGGGCAAATATTTCGGAGACTGGCGGCCGGCGAGCACCACGGTGTGCATCAATCAGCTGTCGTCCCCGGGAGCCCGCGTCGAGCTCGACATGATCGTGGCACTGCCGAAGAAGGCGACGTGACGCTTTCTCCGCATCTCAAGCGCATTGTGGATGCCGAATATCCGCGTTTCTCCGATCAGGAGATGACGCGTCGACGCGCGGCCGTCGAGGCACTGCTTGCGCAGGCCGGGTGCGATCATCTCATTTTTTGTGGCGCAAACCGCTTCGGTTCGGTGGTGCAGTGGCTTACGCAATGGCCGGTGACCGCAGAGGCCGTCGGGGTTTTCACGCCGCGCGAGCGCGATGCGCTGTTTGTGCAGTACGTCAATCATGCGCCACAGGCATCGATTCTGGCCGATCAGGCCGATGTCGCGTGGGGCGGAGAATCGTCGATCGCCGCGGCAGTCAAAGTACTGGAGCGGCGGGGGGCCCGCGAAAATCGCGTGGCAACGATGGGCCCGGTAACAGCCGATCAGCACGCGGCGCTGTCGGCGAAGTTCGGCAAGCCAAAAAGCCTTAACCGCGAATACACGCGCCTGCGGCAGGTGAAGTCAGCCGAGGAGCTCGATTGGCTGCGCATCGGTGCGCATTTCAGCGACCTCGGCATGGCGGCGCTGCGCGATGCGGTAAAACCCGGCCTGAACGAGCGCGAGCTCGGCGACCGGGTCGAGCGCGCCTACGTTTCACACGGTGCAACAAACATCATTCACTACATCGGCACCACGTCGATGCGGGCGCCGGATCTGGGCGTGCCGCGCCAGTTTCCGCGCATGCGCCGCGTGCAGATGGGCGACGTCGTCGTTGCCGAAATCACCGCGGCGTTCTGGGACTATCCCGGCCAGGTTTTGCGCAGCTTTGCGTTGGGAGAGCCGAACAGGCTCTATCGCGACCTGCATGCGGCGGCGGATGCTGCGTTCGACAGGATAACGTCGGTGTTGAGAGCCGGCACGGTGCCGGAGCAAGTGATCGAAGCCTCGGGCGTCATTGAAGAGGCCGGGTTCACGATCATCGATGATCTGCTCCACGGCTACGGCGGCGGTTACCTTCCGCCGATTCTCGGCTGCAAAAGCCGCCCGGCAGGGCCGGTGCCCGCGGACCCGTTCCGGGCGGGACAGACGGTCGTCATTCAGCCGAACGTGGTGACGCGCGACGGAAAAGCCGGTGTGCAGACCGGTGAGATGGTTCTCGTCACCGAAACCGGCATTGAGCGGCTGCATTCCTTCCCGCGCGGCTTCCAGCTCATTTGAGCTGCTCGACCATCCAGTCCGCGCTTTGCGAGCGCCAGCGGTAGGCCCGGTTGGTGGCGATGTGATTGCCATCCTCGATCATCATCAACTCGACCGGCCCCTTGGCCTCGCGCGCCAGACGCTCGGCGTCTTTTGCGGGAACGATACGGTCCAGCCGGCCGTTCACGATGAAAAGCGGGCAGGTGATGTTCTGCGCCACGCCTTCGAGTGAAAGCGTGGCGGCATTCCTGCGCGCCTCCTCCTGCGTCTTGCAGTGGCTGCGCACGCGGAATGCCTCGCGCGTCAGCTCCGGCAGCCCGTCCCAGGCGGCGCCCCAGTCGAAGGGGCCGCCGAGCGCGATGCAGGCCTTGATGCGCCGGTCGAAGGCCGTGGCGCGCGGGGCGTAATAGCCGCCGAGGCTGACGCCCCACATGCCGATCCGCCTTGCATCGAGATCGGCACGCTTCTCGACGAAGTCGAGCACGGCCTTGACCGGCACCTCGTAGTCACCGCGGATGGCGAAGTCATATTGCGCTTCGCCTTGCCCGGGACCTTCGAATATCAGCGTGGCAATGCCGCGCGCGAGGAATGGCGATTCGTAGGCGTCGCCTTCCTCCTTGGTCGAATCGAGACCGACCGCCATCACCACCACCGGAGGGTGCTCGATACCCGCAGGCTTGCGCAAAATGCCGGCAAGCGTCTTGCCCTGGTAGGGAATATCCACGCGCTCGCCGGGCGGGCGAAGATAGGGAAGTGCGGCCTGCCGGCACTCGATCTGCTTTTTGTGCGCGACTTTCATCTGCGCCTGATCGTGCACGAACAGGAATGATGCGAAATGATAGTAGACGCCTGCGCGCTGCAGGCATTCGCCGGCGGTCAGCAGGCGTTTTTTTGCGAGTGCCTCGCGCCCGAGCTGCTCGTGGTGCGCGGCGCGCGCCGACCACGCACTGCACCACTCATCGTATGACGCGATTGAACTGGTCACTTCCTCGAAATCCGTGAGGACGACGCCGTTGGCAACGAATCGCGGGCCCCAATGGGCAACGGCAGCCTTGAGGCGGGGATCGGAAGACATGCGCCTTTTGTCCTTGCTGTTCGGTCGGGTCAGTTTGTCTTTTCGTCGCGACGATACCAGGGCATGAAACGCCGCGTGCTCCAGTTTACCAGCACCTCGAATCCGACACCGAAAGTCGCCAGCAGGAGCACGCCGACAAAGGCTTCGTTGTGATGGTAGGAGCGCGAATTATAGAGAATGTAGTAGCCGAGCCCGCCGATCGAGATGAAGAACTCGGCGACGACTGCGCCGATCAGCGCCCGGCCGGCCGCGAGCCGAAAGCCCGCAAGCAGGTATGGCATCGACGACGGCAGGACAATTCCGACCAGCATGCTCATCCGATCCGCGCGGAACGAACGCGCGACTTCCATGTATTCGCGCGGCACCGAGCGTGCGCCATCGGCGACATTGACGATAATCGAGAAGATCGCAGCAAAAATGATCGTGGCAATGCGGGTCGCGCTGGAGTAGCCGAACCAGAGCGAGAACAGCGGCAGGACGATGATCATAGGCATCGCGTAAAAGCCGTTCACGTAGTGGCGGATGGCACGGTCGCAGGCCTGACTGCGGCCGATAAGGAGGCCGATCATCGTCCCGAATGCCAGGGCAATCGCGAGACCTTCGGCGACGGCGGTGAGTGTCGCGCCGGTCGCCTTCAGAAAGCCCGGATCGGTGATGACGCGCGGGACCGCCATCATCACGGTGCTCGGCTTTGCGACGTAAGCCGGCGCCAGCGCGCGCACGACAAATTCCCAGACCAGCAGTAGGGCAAGGCCGGTCAGCAATCGCGGCAGGAAAGTCGTGCGCAGCCGGTCGGCCAGGGGCGGGCCCTTCGGAGCGGCCACAAGCGGTATGGAGACATCAACTGCGGATTCGGCCACGGTCAGTTTCTCCAGCGCGCGAAGCGGTGCTCGATCGCAAGTCCCAGTCGCATCAGTCCGACGCCGACGAGGCCGATGACGAAAATCGAGGCGAATACACCGGCAGTGTCGAAATTCTGCGATGCCCCCATGATCAGCTGGCCGAGCCCGGTTGAACTCAGAAAGAACTCGGCGGCAACCATCCCGACCAGTGCGCGGCCGATTGCCTGACGGACTCCGGTCATCGTGTAGGGCAGCGTGTAGGGAAGCATCACCTCGCGCCACAGCGCCCATTCGGTTGACCGGAAGGACTTGGCAACCTCGATCAGCTCGGGCCGGATGCTGCGTGCGCCTTCCACGGTGTTGTAAAGCACGGGGAACACCGCAAACAGAAACACCACGAGGACCTTGGGCGCGAAACCGAAGCCCATCAGCGACAATATGAACGGGATCAGTGCGACGAGCGGCGTCGCGTATATGATCATGATGTAGGGCTCGATGCCGACGCGCAACACGCGAACACGCGCAAACAGCATACCGAGCGGCGTGCCGATCAGCAGCGCGAGGACGAAACCGGTAAAAAACAGCTTCGCTGAGTCGGCCAGCTGCGGAATGAAATCGCCGGCGACGACCAGTTGCCACAGCCTGCGAAGCGTCTCGCTGAACGACACCATGAACGCCGCGCTGGTGCTGCGCCCGGCGGCTTCCCAAAGCGCGAGGCCGACGAGGAGGCTGATCCAGAACGGGCCGTAACGGCGGATACCGGTGTTCAGCACGTTATTGCTCTCTTTTTGGCGCTGAAGCGTGTCGTGCCGATAGCGTGCGCAACACCCCAATCCTCTCCTGCCGGAGAGAAGAGGCCAAGAGCCGGTTTAGCGAACCGGCAGCTTCACTTCACCATCGCGTTGGCATCTTTCCAGACGCTCGTATCGACGAGGTTCTCGAATGTCACGGGCTCCTTGTCGGGCTTGATGGCGCCGATCTTTTTCATCAGCTTGGCGGTAGCCTCGAGCTTGCTGCGGGGCAAACCGTCGTCCTTGGCTGCCCAGAACTCGATGTCAAGAAAGGCCTTCAGCGCTTTCTTGTTCACTTCCTTGCTGTGTCCCGTATTGGTGGCAACTTCGGCAACCGCGTCGGCATTCTTCGGGTCCTGCATGAAGCGGGCGGACTCGATCATGGCCGCAACAGCGCGCACGAAGGCTTCGCGGTTGGCCTTCAGGTTATCCTTGCGCGCAACCAGCATCAGATAGTGGCTAGTCGGATTGGTATTCTTCATTGCCAGCAGAATATTGAGCGGTTTGCCCTGGGATTCGATTTCAGCAAGGTCATCAAGGTGCAGGACCGCATAGCGGAGGCGGCCGGCGATGAGCGCCGCGCCCGACTGCGAGCCGAGCGCAACTTGCTTGACGTCCTCGATCTTCACGCCGGGACATCCGGAAGTCAGCATCGAGCGCAGCGCAACCGAGCGCGCGCCATTGATGGAGTCGACGCCGACGTCTTGACCGGCCATGTCCTTGCAGGTCTTGCCGGTCTCGCCGGCGACGATCACCCAGTCAGGATTGGGCATCCCGTAGAGCGCAACCAGAGGCACGTCGGCGTTGGAAATTTGGTTGATCACGGGTGGAGTAGGTGACCAGGCCATATCGATGTCGCCGGCCACGACCGCGCGCGCCGCAGCGGTGCCGTTGTCGAAGGGCCGGATTTCGACGTTGGCGCCGTGCTTTTTGAAAAAGCCCTGTTTCTCGGCAACATAGGCAATCGTCACCGAGAATATCGGCGGAATTCCCGGCAATGCGATGACAAGCTTTTTGCCCTGTGCCGCGGCCGGTCCCCCGCCGAGCATGGCGCCCAAAAGCAGGCCGCCGGCCACCAACGAGATGGTTCTGCGGATCATGGAATCCTCCCTTAAACTTTACTCTTTTTGTTCAACGTTCCAGGTGGAATTCAGCCTCGCGAGCTTCACGCATCAAAGTGCCCCACACCCTTTCGCGCAGCTCTGCAAACCGCGGCTCTCGAAGGGTCTCACGCGTGCGTGGATGCGGAAGGTCGATGGTGATCGTCTCGTGAATGCTTGAGGGACGGCCTTTCAGTACGATCACCCGGTGACCGAGAAGAACGGCCTCCTCGATCGAGTGCGTGACGAAGATCATGGCCGTAGGCCGCTGCTCCCAGATGCGCAGCAGTTCAAATTGCAGGATTTCGCGCGTCTGCGCATCGACGGCGGCGAACGGCTCGTCCATCAAGAGAACGTTCGGCTCGACGGCAAGCGCGCGCGCAAGGCCGCAGCGCTGCTGCATGCCACCCGACATCTGGTAGGGAAACGCGTTCTCGAAGCCGCCAAGCCCCACGAGTTTGATGAAATCCGGTACCTTGCGCTCGATCTCAGCCTTTGGTGCGCCCGCCATGCGCAAGCCATATGCGACGTTTTCGAACACGGTCTTCCAGGGGAAAAGCCCGAAATGCTGGAATACCATGGCGACACCGGCGATCGGTTCGGTGACGCGTTCCTGTCCGACCCAGATCTCGCCGGCGTCGTGCGGCAACAGCCCGTCGATGCAGCGAAGCAGCGTGGTCTTGCCACAGCCGGACGGGCCGACAACTGCGACGATTTCCCGCTCGCCGACGTCAAAATCGATATTGCGGAATACTTCCAGCGGGCCGTAATGCTTGCCAAGGCTGCGAACCATGATACGCGGCTTGCCGCTGACAGCCTGCGACCCAGGTGCCTTGCGGACGACGGGTGCCGTTGTTGCCTGACTTGTCACTCTGCTGCCTGTCTTGCGGGTTTTGAATTGACCTTCGCCCAGTAGTCTTCGGCCTGTTTAGAGCGCTGCAGAGCATCGAGGGTCTCGAAGCCGGGTGCCATCGACGCATCGGTTCCTGCCATAACCTGATGGTGCTCGATATTCAGCGTGCGCAACCAGCGCTGCTGACCCATCGTGATTGCAACGAAATATCCGATTTCAACGAGCTCAGGCTCGCTGAAGTGCTTGTGCAGGCGGTTCCACAATTCGTCCGTGGCAGGCAGATCCCAGGTGATCGCTTCGGCATAGGCCAATGCGGCCTTTTGCCGTTCGTCGTATCGCGTCGACGACTCGAAATTGATCAGGTCGGTATAGTCATCTTCCTTGAGACCGGATTTTGCCGCCTTGATGGAACGTTGATTGCCGCAGAACTCGCACAGTACCGAGCGCGAGACATAGATGCGGCACAGCTCCTTTATCTTGTGGTCGGCGACACCATTCTTGAATACGTCCCGCCAGGTATTGGCGAAGGACCAGAAGACTGCCGGCACATGCGCACGGACAGCTTGGCTTTCCGGACGCGGCGTTCCCTCGCGCGCGCAACGTTCGAATTCGGCGATCATTGCAGGGTCCCCGATCGTCGAGGGATCAACATAGCTAATGCGAGGTTTCGACATCGTCGTGAATCTCCCGGAAATCATGGACGCGCGTCGGCGCTCACCGGTTGCGGTGGCCGCGCATGTTGCCGCAACGTCGCGGTACGAGCAACGGCGGACACATTGCAATTCGGTAACCCTGCCTTCGTCATGGTTGTCGCTCGCAGGCGAGCGTAGCGCTCGTGCATGTGGGCAAGAATTCCATGCGGGCCGGGCCTTTCGGCCTGCGGCGCGCGTATCACACTGAATCGACTCTTACCAGCGACGGCAGGATACCAATTAGTATTGTTAATGCCATGCAAGGTTACTCTAAAGTTTACTCGAATTCGGATACCACATTTAAACGCTACAAGTTCATGCGCTCTTCAGCATAGGCACAATTGCGACAGTGATTTTAGTAATTCAATACTGCATCGCCCCTAGTGTTTGTTCCGAATAGACCGGGGAGTGAGTTCGGTCGCGTCAAACGGGGCTTGTTGTCGTGCGTGCCAGTACCATCGTCATGATCGGGTTTGCCGTAGTTTTCGGCTTGCTCGCGGTATTCATCGCTCAGGTCTGGCTCAACAACCAGGCCAATATGCGGGCGAAGAACGTCGAGCCGGTGAAAACGGTCGCCTCGCAGACCATCGTGGTCGCGAAGCAGCCGCTGCGGTACGGTACCGAACTTTCGGCCTCGATGCTGCAGGAAGTGCCGTGGCCGTCTGACGCTCTGCCCAACGGAGCGTTTGCGAAAATCCACGACATCATGGCCGGCGGCCGGCGCGTCGTACTGGCGGCGATCGAGCCGAACGAGCCCGTGCTTGCGCTCAAGATCACCGGCCCGGGACAGCGGGCAACACTTTCTGCGCTCGTCAAGCCGGGCATGAAAGCCGTGACGATCCGCGTCAACGATGTCGAGGGCGTTGGCGGCTTTGTGTTGCCTGGCGATCATGTCGACGTCGTGCTTACGCGCCAGATCGACAAGGGATCGGCGACGACGCAGGTTGTCTTGCAGAATACGCGCGTGCTCGCGATCGATCAGATCGCTGACGAGCGCGCTCAGAAAGCAACCGTCGCAAAGTCCGTGACATTGGAAGTCGACACTGTCGATGCCCAGAAACTCTGGCTCGCATCTTCGGTCGGCAGTCTTTCGCTGCTGCTGCGCAAGGCTGGTGAGACCGCCGAAGTGCGCACGCGCAAGGTCACGCTCGAGGATTTGTCAACGCATGAGCCTGTCGCGGACAAGGGAGCTACGACAACCGTCGTCGTCACGCGCGCAGCTGCAAAGCAGGAATACACGGTTCCGGCCGAAGGACGTCGTGGGGTCTCGGCTGAGACTGAGCGAAGGAGTGTCGCCTGGTAAGCCCGGGCTTGGGATCAATCGAGGGGTGGGGAGTGTGTCGTGAAAAAGCACAATGAGACGATGAATGCCGGCTTCAGCTGGCGGATTGCGGACAGGGCCGCGAACCAGGGCAACTGGTTGCGCGATCTTGCGATTGCTCTGGCTGTCGCGCTTGCGGCGTCGATTCTTGGGATGATCGGCGATGCCTATGCACAGGGCAAGACCATCCAGATCAGCGGCAACAATCGCACGGTCATGGTGACTGTGCCGATCGGCAAATCAGAAGATGTGCGAACGGATACCAGCTTTGTCGACGTGGTGGTCGGCGATCCTGACGTTGCCGACGTCAATCCACTGACCGACCGCGCCCTGTCCATCCTTGGCAAGAAGATCGGAACCACCCGCGTATCGGTATACGCCGAAGGCAAGAAGCTGGTCGGCATCTTCGATGTCGAGGTCTCGTATGACATCACACGCCTGACGAACGAGTTGCGTCGGCGCTTCCCGCGCTCGCAGATCCAGGCGTCGACTGTCAACGGCCGCATCATGCTGTCGGGCGAGGTTCCCGACGCGGCGACACTCGACAAGGCCGTGACCATTGCACGCCAGTTCGGGCCTGGAATCATCAACTCGGTTTCCGTGATGTCGCCACAGCAAGTGATGCTTGAAGTGCGGTTTGTCGAGATTTCGCGCACCGCGAGCCGGGAATTGGGCGTTCAGTGGAATCGGTTCGGCGAAAGCACGATTACCAATATCGGCAACCGGGTTTCAGCGAACAATCTGCCGTTGAGTGCATCGTCGATTGCCGCGGAAACTGCGGCCGGCGTTCTTTCGAACGCGTCGCCGTTCGGCTTTCTGGTCGGCCGGTTTGTCGCGAACGGCGCCAGTACTGACGTGCTGATCAACGCACTCGAAGAGAAAGGCATCGCCCGCAGTCTTGCCGAGCCCAACCTGGTAGCCCTTTCCGGGGACACAGCAAGCTTTCTCGCGGGCGGTGAGTACCCGATTCCTGTTTCGGGCTCCTTCGGCAACGTAACCGTCGACTACAAGAAATACGGCGTCGGCCTTGCTTTTACGCCGACCGTGCTCGGCCAGAACCTGATCAATCTGCGGATAGAGCCGGAAGTCAGCCAGATCGACACAACTCACACCGTATCGGTCAGCAACGGCATTTCGGTGCCGGCGCTCATCGTTCGACGTGCGTCTACCACGGTGGAATTGCGGGACGGTCAGAGCTTCATGATCGGCGGCCTTCTGCAAAGCGACAACAAGAACGCGATCGAGCAACTGCCCTGGCTCGGCAGCGTGCCTGTGCTCGGTGCGCTGTTCTCCAGCAAGTCGTTCCAGAAAAACGAGACGGATCTTGCCATCATCGTTACGCCGCACATCGTCCGTCCGGCGCGGCCCGGCGATGAGATCAGGACTCCGGCCGACGATACGCTGTCTCCGAGCGACGTCGATTTCTTCCTGCTCGGAAAGACCGAGGTGAGGCGGGAAGAGGCCCGGGCGCTTACGCCGGCGACTGCACGTATCGCCGTTGCCGGTGATCGACCGTTCACCGGTCACATGCTCGATATGCCGAAAGGGGAGTCCAATGCGGCCATTCAGTAAAGCGATACGCACGATCGCTGTTGCCACCGTGCTTGCCGCTCTTTGTGGCTGCTCGGAATATCTCGATCGCCGTGACACGATTTCCCGGTCAGGCGGCAATGCGGTCGCGGCGAACGTGGCTACGCATACGGTCGATCCATGGCCGCGTGCGAGCGCGAACCGCGATATCGCGTTCAACGGTGCGAGGATCGAAAGCGCGTTCGCGCGTTATCGCAATAACCGGGTCACAGCGCCGCGCGGTATCGGCACCTCCAGCACGTACCAGGACGCCGCGCCCGCTGCCGGATCCAACTCCGGCCCGGTCGGACAACCTGTGACAGCGCCGGCGGCACCGGTGAAATGAACGAAGCTGGACTACGGTCAGGCCATGCGGATTGGACGTAATGCCGGTACGAATCGAACCCGCGTGGTGGTTCTGACCGCCGACGCGGATTTCGACCGCTCTGTGCGTGAGACGTTCAGTGCGTCATCGGCGATCGAACTCTCGGTTGCGTCCGGACATCTTGCCGATCAAGGCGAGACACTTAATGTGTCGGATGCAACGGTGGTCGTGGTCGATCTTGATGCAGGCCGTGCCGACGAGATGGCCGCGCTTGCACGCCTGATGGCGCGCATCGGCAATTGGCCGCCGGTAATCGCGGTCACGCAGGTATTTGACGAAAATGTCGCGCGCGTCCTGCTGCAGATGCGGGTTGCAGACTTCCTGGTGAAGCCGGTCGAGCCGATCGATCTGGTGCGGGCCTGCGCGCGCGTTGCCAAAGGGGCCGGCGGCGGTGCCGAGCCGACAGAGGCCAAGATCTATACGTTTCTCCCTGCGGTCGGCGGTGCCGGAGTTACGACTCTTGCGGTGCAGACCGCAATGATCCTGCTCAACAGTGGCGGGCCCCGCTCGAAGCCTTCGACGTGCCTTGTCGACCTCGATTTCCAGCACGGCGCTGTCGCCGACTACCTCGACCTCGAACCGCGTCTCAACCTGGCTGAAATCGAACCGCGGCCGGATCGCCTCGACCGGCAGCTGCTCGAGGTGATGCTCTCCTATCACACGAGTGGTCTGGCTGTTGTAGCGGCACCGAATCGTCCGGCCGAGATGCGTTCGTTCGATCCCGATGTCGTGACGCGCCTGCTCGACCTGGTATCAAGCAACTTCGAATATGTCGTATTCGACATGCCGCGTACCTGGTTTTCGTGGACCGATAGCGTACTGCTCGGCTCCAATAAATTGTTCATTGTCAGCGAAACCACCGTTCCGGGCCTGCGCCATGCCAAGCAACTGGTTGCGGCGATCAGGGAGCGGCTGGGCGAGGGGCCAAACCCGCAAGTCATCGTCAACCGCTTCACTCAGAAAATGTTTGATTCCGGTTTGCGCCGCGGCGACCTCGCACAGACGCTTGGCGATGCTTTCCTGTCAGCCATACCCAACGACTACGCCCTTGTCCGCGAAGCGATCGATCGTGGCGTTCCGCTCGACGAAGTAAAGCCCGGCAACAGGATAACCGCCGAGCTCAAGAAACTCGTCCTGGATTCTGCGGCACCCAAGGCTGCCGGTGGCGGCCAGTCGATGCCGTTCCTGAAGAAACTCAAGCTCTCGATGGTGGGTTAAAATGGCAGGCCGTTTTTCCGCTCGTCGCGCTTCAACACCGGAGACACCGCAACAGGAAGAACCGCCGGCACTCGAAGGCGTATCCTGGACGGTTTTCCCCGAATCGGGCAGCGAACAGAGCGCTACTGTCACGCCGGCAGAGAATCCATTGCTGAGCGACAAGCTCCTCGATGCCAAGGTGCGTCTGCACCGGCGTCTGATCGAGGAAATAAACCTTTCGGCGCTGGACAAAGTTCCGGAAGAGGAAATCCGGCGGCACGTGCAGCAGCTCGTCTCGCAATATGTGCTGGTCGAGCGCCTGCCTCTCAACACACAGGAACTGAGCGATTTCGCTTCCGAAATCCTCGACGAGATGACGGGCCTCGGCCCGCTTGAGCCGTTGCTCAAGGACCCGACCATCAACGACATCCTGATCAACGGCCATGAGTGTGTCTACGTAGAGCGCGCCGGCGTGCTTGAGCCGCTATCGGTCCGTTTCAAGGATGAGCAGCATCTGTTGCGCATCATCAACAAGATTGTGTCCGCGGTCGGACGCCGCGTTGATGAATCACACCCACTCTGCGACGCGCGCCTTCAGGACGGTTCCCGTGTCAACGTCGCCGTGCGTCCGATCGGCGTCGATGGGCCGCTGGTGTCGATCCGCAAATTTTCGAAGAAGCCGTTCAACCTCACCAAGCTGGTCGAGGTTGGCGCACTCCGTCCTCCGATGGCAGAGTTGCTCGCGGCCGCAGTGAAGTCGCGCGTCACCACGATCATTTCCGGCGGCACCGGCTCCGGCAAGACCACGATGCTCAATGCGTTGTCGGCTTTCATTTCCGAAAAGGAACGCTTGCTGACGATCGAGGACGCCGCCGAGCTGCAGTTGCAGCAGCCGCACGTGGGCCGGATGGAAACGCGCCCGCCGAATATCGAAGGCAAAGGTGAAATCCGTCAGCGCGAACTCGTGAAAAACGCACTCCGTATGCGCCCCGACCGCATCATCCTCGGCGAGTGCCGCGGCGAAGAAGCGTTCGACATGTTGCAGGCCATGAACACGGGCCATGAAGGCTCCATGGCCACTATCCACGCCAACACACCGCGTGATGCGTTGTCGCGTCTGGAACAGATGATCGGCATGGCCGGTCTGCCGATGACCGTGGCGTCGATTCGCAGCCAGATCGCGAACGCCATCCAGCTTATCGTCCAACTGCAGCGCCAGTCGGATGGCAGGCGCAAGGTCACCTCGATTGCGGAGGTCACCGGACTTGAGGGCGACATCATTCAGATGCAGGAAATCTTCAAATTCGTGCGCACCGGCACCGGTCCCGACGGTGCCGTGCAGGGTCACTTCCAGGCGACCGGCGTGCGTCCGCGGTTCCTTTCGCACCTTGCGAACTTGGGGATCAAGATTCCCGGCAGCTATTTCGATCCCTCGCAGCCGCTCTGATCGGTCATGTCCAATTTCAATTCGATCTATCTGTTTTACATTTTCATCGGCCTTTCGGCAGCGATGTTTGCAGAGGGAGTCTACCTCCTCGTCTACAGCAATGCGTCCTACCGCAAGAAGATAAATCGCCGTCTCAAGGTGATGTCGGACAAGACCGATCGTGAAAGCGTTCTTGTCCAACTTCGGCGCGAACGTGGTCTGACGAGCGGCGGCGAATACCGCCTGCCGATCATCAACCTCAATCAATTGCTGCTCCAGTCGGGTCTTTCGATCGGTTTTGGGCGCCTGATCCTGATCATTCTGCTCGGCATGGTGGCGATATTCATTGCGGTCATGATGTTCAATGGCCGGCTGTCGCATGCATTGATCGCCACGCTTGCCGGGGGCGCGATCATACCATTGTTGGCCCTGAGATTCCTGCGCAGTCGCCGTCAGAAGAAGTTTGCCGCGCAATTTCCGGACGGCATTGACATTATTGTCCGCTCGCTGCGTGCAGGTCATCCGGTGCCAATCGCGATTGCGATGGTGGCCAAGGAAATGCCGGACCCGATCGGAACAGAATTCGGCATCGTCTCGGATGAATTGACGTACGGCTCCGAACTCGAAACCGCAATGCGCAATCTGTATTTCCGCGTCGGTACCGACGACCTGCCGCTGTTCGTCACCGCGGTAGCCATCCAAAGGTCGACGGGCGGCAATCTGGGCGAGATTCTTGAGAATCTTTCCTCGGTTATTCGAGAACGATTCAAGATGCGCCGAAAGATCCGTGCGCTCGCCGCCGAAGGTCGCGCCTCGGCGCTTATTCTTTCTTCGCTACCGATCGCCCTGTTTACGATCATTCAGGTTCTTGTCCCCAGCTTTTACGCCAGCGTTTGGGATCAGAATCTGACGAAAGTTGCCCTGACTCTTGCAGGTTGCTGGATGGGCGTCGGCAACTTCATCATGTACCGCATGGTCAACTTCAGGATCTGAGCATGGACACGGTCGTCACCGTATTCCGCGACATGTTTCAGGACAGCAATGCCATGCTGGTGGGATTGCTGGTGTTCCTCGCGGCCGGCACGCTGGCCTTCTCGGTCATGGCGACGATCCGTGTTCGGGGTTCCGTCAAGCGGCGCACGGCGCGCATTCTGACTGACGAGGAGCGCAAGGCAAATCACGCCCGGTCGCTGCAGTATTCCAGCCAGAAGACTGTCGCCAGGCTTATCGAGTACACGACCAAGCACTACGCGTCGGCAAACGAAGAGAACATGAAAGTGCTGCGGCGCCGGCTGGTCCAGGCGGGGATCTACGATCCGCGCGGCGTCGCCTACTTTTTCATCGCACGTACTGCACTCGCGGTCGGTCTCGCCGTTGCGATTTTCATATTCCTGCCGCTCGTGAGACCGGCCGGCGGAACGCTTTTCTCGCTGTTGGTAATGGCCGGGGGAGTCGCAGGCTATGTGGCCCCGAGCATCTACATCGACAAGCGCATTTCCGCGCGCAAGCTCGAGCACCGGGCGGGCTTTCCGGATTTCATGGATCTGCTCGTTGTGTGCGCGGATTCAGGGCTCTCGATGGAAGCCTCGCTCGAACGCGTGGCCCGCGAGCTCGGGCCAAGCTATCCCTCGCTTACTGCGAACATCCATTTGACCAACCTCGAGATTCGTGCCGGTCGGCCGTTGAAGGATGCGCTTGAGCATTTTGCCGAACGTCTTGCACTCGAGGAGTCACGCGCGTTTGCAACCCTGATCAACCAGTCAATCGATCTCGGCTCGAGCATCACCGAAGCGATGCGCGTCTACAGCGACGACATGCGCCACAAGCGTCTCTCGGTGGCGGAAGAAAAGGCGTACGCACTGCCGGCCAAGCTGGCCGTACCGATGATGGTCTGCATCTTTCCCGTGCTGTTCGTGGTTATTCTGCTGCCTGTGATCGTGCGACTGCATGTGGGCGGCTACTTCTGACCGTCACCGGCCTGCCGGTCGTGAAATCCCGTCAAGGTGAAGAATTCTTAACCATCCTACCCTAGCCTGACGGCGTCCCGTTTTTCGGGCGCTTCCGCAAGGCTTTGACATGCTTATTGGAATTGCCCGACCAGTGATTATCGCCGCTGCCGGTTTGTGGCTGGCGGGATGCACGACCTCCTCAAGCTTTTCGAACCTGTTTGGCCCAAAAACACCCGGCGCCGAGGCCTCCGCCTCGGCCCAGGCCGACGACATGACCGAATCGCAATCGGTCACCGAAAGGTCGGCGCCTGTGACGGCAGTCGAGGACTCGACCGGCTCCGTCAAGCCCGCGCCCGGGGCCCGTTTGCTTGGCAGCGACCCCTATGACGACCTTAGCCTTGGCAAGAAGCACTACCGCGCGAATAATTTTGGTCTTGCCGAGAAGCATTTCCGGCGAGCCGTCGAGAAACATCCACGCGATGCTGAAGCCTGGCTGGGCCTTGCGGCGTCTTATGACCGGCTGCGCCGGTTTGATCTTGCCGACCGCGCCTACGCGCAAGCCATAGGAATTCTCGGCCCAACCGTCGAGATTCTCAACAACCAAGGCTACTCGTACATGCTGCGCGGCGATTACAAACGCGCACGCGAGACGCTCGCTGCCGCCCGGCGCAAGGATCCGAATAACAAATACGTGCAGAACAATATGCGCCTGCTCGAAGAGAGCTACCGCAAGGGCAAATCTGTCGAGTAATTCCGCACGTTTACGCCGTCTCGACCCCCCACAAACCCGCGGGATGTGCGAATATTTCCGGACAGCCGGGGTTGATCAGGTATAAGACCCACACGGCCTTTCGCCAGGTTGGCCCAGTCGAATTCCCGCAACAAGGGAAACATCGAAGCATTCAAGGGGGGATCAATGATGTCCGTGAAACACGGCAAATCCGCAATGTCACGCCGGACGCTGCTGAAAGCGGGCGTGGCGATCAGCATGTTTCCCGCGCCGCAGGTGCTTGCGCAGTCGCCCGAGCCGCTCAAGGTCGGTTTTCTGACAGTTTTGACCGGGCCGCTTGCTGCGGGCGGCAAGCAGCAGGAGGAGGGAGCCGCGCTGTTCCTCAAGGAACGGAACGGCATGATTGGCGGGCGCAAGGTTGAGCTGATCACACAGGATACCGGCGGCAATCCGGCGCTCGCCAAAACCAAACTGCAGGAGCTTGTCGAACGCCACAAAGTGGCCGTGTCGATCGGTCCGTTGGCCACCAATGAAGCCATTGCGATGGACAACTATGTCCGTGACACGAAGGTGCCGCTTATCACCACGACATCGGCGGCAACCGTTGATCTGAAAAGCCACGCGGTGAATCCCTGGGTGCTGCATGCGTTCGGTACCGCGCCGCAGGTCACCTATCCGCTTGGCGACTACGCTGCAAAGACGCTCGGCTTCAAAAGAATTACGATCGTGGCGGAGGACTTCACCTACGGTCACGAGGGCGCGGGCGGTTTCCAGCTCGGCTTCGAGGGGGCCGGCGGCAAGATCGTCCAGAAGCTATGGCCGCCGCTCAACGCGCCGGAATACGGTCCGTATCTGGCTGCCATCAAAAGCGACGTTGATGCGATCTACATGGGTTTTGCGGGTAGCAATCCGCTGCGTTTCCTCAAGCAGTACAGCGAATTCGGCCTCAAGGGAAAAATCGCCGTCCTCGGCAACACAACGAGCACCGATGAGGGCATCCTCAGGGTGATGGGGGAAGAAGGGGTCGGTGTATTCACCGGCGGCTGGTATGCGGCGGGGCTCGACACGCCCGACAACAAGAAATTTGTTGCCGGCATCAACGAGGCGTACAAGCATGATCCCGGTTTTTATACTGCGGGTCCTTACACGGCGCTTCTCATCATCGAGGAGGCCTTGAAGACCACCGGCGGCAAAACCGACAATGCCGCGGCGTTCCTCAAGGCGATGCAAGATGTCCGTCTTACCCACGGCCCGATCGGTCCCGTGCGGCTCGACGAATACGGGACACCAGTGCTCGACATCCACATCCGCAAAGTGGCGCGGGTTAACGGGAAGCTCACCAACACCATCATCAAGACCTATCCACAGGTCAGCCAGTTTTGGACGTATGATCCGAAGCAGTTCATTCAACAACCGGTATTCTCACGCGACTACCCTCCGAGCAAATACCTGGAGTAGACCGGCGGGGCGGCTCCTGGCTTGATGCGGAATACGGGCGCGCGGGTATGATGGCGATATGAGCACCGCGCGCCCAGTTGCCCTCATCACCGGAGCCTCAGCCGGAATCGGAGTAGCGCTCGCGCGCGTATTCTCCAGGCAAGGGTATCGTCTTGCGCTGGTTGCCCGGCGTGAGGACAGATTAAGGTCGCTCGCCGATGAGATTGCTGCCACCGGTGCACAGCGGCCCATCGTCATTGCCTGCGATCTCTCGAAGCCAGGGGCCGCGCTGCAAATCCGCGAAGCACTGACCGCGGAAGGCGTCGAGCCGCAATTCGTCGTCAATAATGCCGGGTTCGGTCTGGTAGGACCAGCGACGGCACGAGATCGAGACGAACAACTGCAGATGATCGATCTGAATATACGCGTGCTGACCGAATTGTCGCTTGCTTTCGTCGACAGCCTCGCCCGGCACCGCGGCGGGCTTCTCAACGTCGGTTCGATGGCCGGATTTCTTCCGGGACCGGGCATGGCGGTCTACTACGCGACCAAAGCCTATGTGCTGTCGTTGACCGAGGCGTTGCACAGCGAACTCAAGCCGCGCGGAATAAGGGTTGCCGTGCTGTGTCCGGGTCCGGTGCCGACAGAGTTTGCCGCGCGTGCCGGTATCAGCGACCGCAGCATGGCGCCCGGTCTACTCACAAGAACGGCCGACTACGTCGCGGAGGCGGGCTATCGCGGGCTGATGAGCGGGCGCCGTACGATCGTGCCGGGCTTCCTCAACAAACTGGCAACCATGCTGATCCGCATCGTCCCGCGCCGGCTGCTGCTAAAAGTCGTTGAGTCCCGGCAGAGTCGTCGAAGGTCGGCGCGGGAGGCATAGCGGGTTTCTTACGCCGCCATATTTGCAATTGCTCCGATTGCCAGTAGTAAATGACCGGCGCCTGAAACTGCGCCGAGTCGCCATGTCGAAGCAGCCCGTACTTCTCATCCTGCATCAGGAGCACTCATCACCCGGCCGTGTCGGTCAGGCTCTGGTGAACCTCGGTTACCCGCTCGATATCAGGCGCCCCCGTTTTGGCGACCCGTTGCCGGAAACCATGGAAGGGCATGCCGGCGCCGCAATTTTCGGCGGCCCGCAAAGCGCGAACGACAGTGAAGATTTTGTGCATCGTGAGATCGATTGGATCGGCGTGCCGCTGCGCGACAGGAAGCCCTATCTCGGAATTTGCCTTGGGGCACAGATGATGGCGCGCCACCTCGGTGCGCGCGTCTATCCGCACCCGCAAGGACATGCTGAAGTGGGCTATTATCCCATTCGTCCAACGGAGGCTGGGCGCAGAATCTGCCCCGAATGGCCGGACCACGTGTATCAGTGGCATCGTGAAGGCTTCGATTTACCGGCGGGCGGCGAGCTTTTGGCGGAAGGTGATGCCTTTTCGGTCCAGGCCTTCCGCTTCGGCACCGGGTATGCGCTGCAGTTTCATCCCGAAGTGACGCATGCGATGATGTATCGCTGGCTGGTTCGAGGCGCGCATCGTATGGAATTGCCCGGAGCCAAGCAGCGTCACGAACATATCGCCGATCGCGCCGTTCACGATTACGCATCGCGTAACTGGCTGGATACTTTCATCGTTCACTGGCTAGGACTTTCATCCGCCAAAGAAGCCGACCACAGCGTGGTTCGAACCGGCGATGACGCATAGGAGCGCCGAACAAGCCTGCCCCCGGTACGTCCACTCGTACCCAAGAAGACTGGATGGTGGAGCCGAGGGGATTTGAACCCCTGACCTCCTCATTGCGAACGAGGCGCTCTCCCAGCTGAGCTACGGCCCCGCCAATGGCAACAATGCGTTGCATGAAATGCGGCGAGTGGGGGCCATTTAGGGCCAGGGGTATTGCCTGTCAAGAAGACGCCGTTGCCCGTGACCGCAACGGACTTCGGCTTGTTCAGCGCCACTCCAACCGCTAGTTTGCGCCCGGCTTGCGAACGGGCGGACAGTCATGCGCGCATTACTCGATATCATTCTTCTGGTTCTGCAGATCTACATCTGGCTCCTGATCGCGGCCGCCGTCCTGTCATGGCTGGTCGCCTTTAATGTGGTGAACGCCCGCAATCAGGTCGTGGCTACCGTCGGTGATTTCCTTTACCGTATTACTGAACCGTTCTTGCGGCCGATACGCGCGATGCTGCCCAATCTTGGTGGTATCGACATATCGCCGGTGATCCTCATCCTGATCATCCTGTTCCTCGAGAACGTCATCATCCGGTACATCTACCCGAACGTGTTTTAGCCCATGGCGCCGGTGCCCTGGTCGCCAGTTGCCGGAGGCATCAGTCTCATCGTTCGCCTGACGCCAAGAGGCGGCCGCGACGCCGTCGACGGCATCGAGACTATGTCGGACGGAACGGTTGTCCTTAAAGTCAGAGTGCGGGTCGCGCCAGCCGAAGGACAGGCCAATGCAGCGCTGATCGGGCTTATCGCCAGAACCCTGGGCGTCCCACCGCGCGACGTGAATCTGGCGACCGGCGCGACGTCCCGCGTGAAGCGGCTGGTCATTTCGGGCAACGGCCCAACGCTGATCGCGGCGCTGGAGAAAATCTCCGCATCGCGCTAAGGCTTCTCCGCAAGGGCAGCGGACGATGACGGCGCACATCATTGACGGAAAGACGGTCGCCGCGGATCTCCGCGGCCGGATCACCGACTCGGTGCATCGGCTGCGCCGTGACCGCGGCATCGTGCCAGGGATCGCCGTCGTTCTCATCGGCGACAATCCGGCGAGCCAGGTGTACGTTCGCACCAAGTCCAAGGCCGTGGCCGAGGCGGGAATGAACGCCTTCGATCACAAACTGCCGGCGACTACGGCGGAAGCAGATCTGCTCGCGCTTATCGGCCGGCTCAACGCGGACGAGGCAGTGAGCGGCATACTCGTGCAACTGCCGTTGCCGAAGCAGCTCGACACGCAAAAAATCATCGCAGCCATCGATCCGGCCAAGGATGTCGACGGCTTCCATCCGCTCAATGCCGGCCGGCTGGCGAGCGGCCTGCCGGGCCTTGTTCCATGCACCCCGATGGGCTGCGTAATGCTGGCCAAGACCGTGCACGACTCGCTTGCCGGGCTTGAAGCGGTGGTGATCGGACGCTCGAACATCGTCGGCAAGCCGGTTGCGCAATTGCTGCTGGCGGAAAATGCGACCGTAACGGTGGCCCATTCGAAGACAGCCGATTTGCCGGCGGTGTGTCGCCGTGCCGATGTGCTCGTCGCTGCGATCGGACGCCCGGAGATGGTCCGCGCCGACTGGATAAAGCCGGGAGCGACCGTCATCGATGTCGGCATCAACCGCGTGCCGGGCGACGGTGGCAAATCGCGGATCGTCGGCGACGTCGCTTATGCGGAAGCGGTTGCTATTGCAGGTGCAGTTACGCCGGTTCCCGGCGGTGTTGGACCCATGACGATTGCATGCCTGTTGCTGAACACGTTGCGCGCCGCCTGCGCGCAAAAAGGTCTGCCCGAACCGAAGGTCTGACTAGGCCTGCCAGGCGTAGGCGACCTTATCGAGCGTCTTCGCTCCGAAACGCTCCGAGGAGCGCGCCACTGCACGACCGCCGAGCGCGCGATAAAACTCCATCGCCGGCTCGTTGTCGGAAAGCGCCCACACCACCAGGCTTTTCAGGCCGCTCTGATTGAGATCCTTGCGTGCGGCGGTGAACAACCGGCGGCCGAAACCGAGTCCCTGGAACTCGGGTCGCAGGTACAGTTCGTAGATTTCCCCATCGTAGAACAAACTGCGCGCACGGTTGCGCCCGTAGTTGGCGTAACCCGCGACACGTTCGCCGAATTGCAGGATCGTGATGCGGCTGCCTTTACGAATGGCGGCATCCCACCAGTCCGGTCCGCGGCGGTTGATCAGCTTGTCGAGCTCGTTGCCCGGAATGATGCCCTGATAGGCGGCGCGCCAAGCTTCGTCGTGCGTCTCGGCGACTTCGACCGCATCTGAAGACTTCGCGCGGCGAATCTCTATGAGGGTCGTGCTCATGTCGCGATAGAAGCAACGAAATTTCCGGCCTTCAAGCCCTATCGTTAACGATGGGTTAATGGTGTGGATTACTGGTCACAGCTGGCAAAAAGTCGAGGGTTGGACCGGCAAATGATGTCTGAGGCATCAGGCCGCGCCGCCGAATCAGCCGGTTCCCACGCCGCTCCGAAGCTGCCACTCCGGCATCGTCCGGTGATTCGAATCAAACCACGGAAGGCGTCAAACCGCCTCGGCTTCCTTTTTCCGCTCTTCTTTCTTGCGATCGTTTTCATCGAGCAGTTTCTTGCGCAGCCGGATGGATTTTGGCGTCACCTCGACCAGCTCGTCATCTTCGATGTAGGCGAGCGCCTTCTCGAGCGTCATCCGGATCGGAGGCGTCAGCCGCACCGCTTCGTCCTTGGATGTCGTGCGGATGTTGGTGAGCTTTTTCCCTTTCAGCACATTCACCACGAGGTCGTTGCCGCGCGTGTGCTCTCCCACGATCATTCCATTGTAGACCTTCCAACCCGGCTCGATCATCATCGGGCCGCGATCCTCCAGATTCCAGAGCGCGTAGGCCACGGCCTCGCCCTGGTCGTTGGAGATGAGAACGCCGTTCCGCCGGCCCTGGATCGGCCCCTTATAAGGCGCGTAGGCGTGGAACAGGCGATTCATGATGGCCGTGCCACGCGTGTCGGTCAGCAGTTCTCCCTGATAGCCGATCAGGCCCCGTGTCGGGGCATGAAAGACAAGACGCAGGCGCCCGCCGCCGGAAGGCTTCATCTCCAGCATCTCGGCTTTGCGTTCCGCCATCTTCTGCACGACGATTCCTGCGTGCTCCTCGTCGAGGTCGATGACGACTTCCTCGACGGGCTCCAGCGTCTCGCCGGTGGCCGGATCTTCCTTCAGCAATACTTTCGGACGCGATACCGAGAGTTCAAAGCCTTCGCGCCGCATCGTTTCGATGAGGATTCCGAGCTGCAATTCACCGCGTCCCGCCACTTCCATCGAGTCCTTGTCGTCGGATTCACGAACCCGCAGCGCCACATTGCCTTCCGCTTCGCGCAGCAGGCGGTCACGGATCATGCGACCGGTGACCTTGTCGCCCTCTGTGCCGGCAAGCGGGGAATCGTTGACGCGGAAGATCATGGCCAGTGTCGGCGGGTCAATCGGCTGCGCCGGGAGCGGCGTATCGACCTCCGGCGCGCAGATCGTGTTTGAAACCGTGGCGCTGGGCAGCCCCGCAACTGCAACAATATCGCCGGCCTCCGCCTCCTCGACGCCCGTTCGTTCAAGGCCGCGGAACGCGAGCAGCTTGGTGACACGGCCGGTTTCGACCAGATTGCCCTCGCGATCCATCACCTTGACGGGCTGGTTCGGCTTGATCGTCCCGGATGTAATGCGACCCGTAACGATGCGTCCGAGATAAGGATTGGCCTCGAGAATGGTCCCGAGCATGCGGAACGGGCCATCCTCGACGTGCGGCGGCTTCACATGCCTGATGACGAGATCGAATAAGGGGGCCATCGATTCCTTCGGGCCTTCCAGCGCCGGTGCCATCCAGCCTTCCTTCGCCGAACCGTAAAGAATCGGAAAATCGAGCTGCTCGTCGTTTGCGTCGAGAGCGGCGAAAAGGTCGAAGACCTCGTTGACGACCTGCGTCGCGCGCGCGTCGGCGCGATCGACCTTGTTGATAACGACGATCGGCTTGAGGCCCATCTTGAGTGCTTTGGAAACCACAAACTTTGTCTGCGGCAAGGGACCTTCGGCTGCGTCGACGAGAACCAGCGCCCCGTCAACCATGTTCAAGATACGTTCGACCTCGCCGCCAAAATCGGCGTGCCCGGGCGTGTCCACGATATTGATGCGCGTATCCTTCCAGACGACGGACGTTGCCTTCGCAAGAATGGTGATGCCACGCTCGCGCTCAAGGTCGTTGGAATCCATCGCGCGTTCGACCACGCGCTGGTTTTCCCTGAACGCGCCGGACTGCTGGAGCAGGCGGTCGACCAGCGTTGTCTTGCCGTGGTCGACGTGCGCGATGATGGCAACGTTGCGAAGATCCATTTCAGGTTCCGGAAAATCAAAGCGCGGGCCCGTTCGGGGCCCGCGACGCGGCGCTTTTGCACTGCAATATAGTCAGGCCCGCCGGGGATGCAACCGTTGGCGCCACGTCGCCGGCAAACGCGGTTAAGCCCCCGCCGGGCGACTCCATGGCCCGATCCGGACGCCGCCCGGCAAGGCTTCGTGCAGCATCATCATTTCGGCGATGGTTTCGCTGGTGACGAGGCCGACCAGTTTGCCGCTGGCATCCGTTACGCCGACTGCCGGTGCCGATTTTTGCTGCAGCAGCTTGAATGCCTGCTCGAGCGTGACACGGTGGCCGATGGTCGGGAATTCCGCCGTCATCGCGTCGGCAACACGAACATCCGGACCATGCGTCTTGATGGCGCGGATCAAATCGCCGCGGCCGAGAATTCCAATAGGCTTGTCGAATTCGTCAACGACCGGAAATTCACCCTGGCTGGTCTGCAGCAGCGTCTGTATCGCCTCATCGACATGCGCCTCCGGTGACAATGTCGCGAACTGCGTCATCATCGCGTAGCTGACGGGGACACCACGTGAAGCGGCCCGCAGGGCGACCAGATGTGCCTCGGACGATGCGGCCAGATACACAAAGATGGCAATGAATATCAGGATCGGGTTGAACATCAGCCCGATAAAACCGAGCGCAAAGGCGACGAACTGACCGATGGAAGCAGCAATCTCGGTTGCACGCACGTAGCCGAAGCGGCTCGCCAGCAGGGCGCGCAATACGCGGCCGCCGTCCATCGGGAACGCCGGGATCATGTTGAAGAGTGCCAGAAAAAGATTGACCGATGCCAGGCGGTCGGTCAGCGGAATTCCCATATTATCGATCGCTGCGGCCGCGCGTGTCTGCAGTTCCGCGCCGAACAGATAAACAAGAATTCCCGCAATCACGATATTGACCAATGGTCCTGCGATAGCAATCAGGAACTCCTCCCACGGCTCCTCGGGAATGCGCTCGAGCTGCGCCACGCCGCCGATCGGCAGCAGCGTCACGTAAGGCGTGGGCACTCCGAATGCCCGGGCCGTGAGAATGTGTCCGAATTCGTGCAGAAGCACGCAGAGGAACAGGAGCACCATGAAGATAAGGCTGTCCCATGCTGTGGCCGCACCGCCGGACGCGTAGCTTGCCGCGAAGATCCAGGCGAGAAACAGCAGGAACGTCAGGTGCACGCGCACCACAGTGCCGGCAACTTTGCCGATATTGAGAGACCAGGACATGAAAGCCTCGTATGGTCGGTATCTGCCTCTATGAGGTAATATCAACAGTAACGTATTGCGAGACCGCGGTGTCCGGCGAGGGGTTAATTCGCAAATGGGCGATACGTACGCCAAAGTGAAAGTCGCGGCCGTTCAGGCCGCCTCCGTGTTTCTCGACCGCGAGGGCTCGACCGAAAAAGCGTGCCGGCTTATCCACGACGCCGGGCCAGTAAGGGATGCGGGGACAGAACGAGGTTGATCATGAGCGCCAGACTTACCGGAGAATCCCGACAATCGGCGCTGACCGGACTCAAGGGTTGGTCGGAAGTGCCGGGCCGTGACGCCATAACAAAGAAGTTTGTGTTCAAGGATTTCAACGAGGCCTTCGGATTTATGTCCCGCGTGGCGCTCGTGGCGGAAAAAATGGACCACCACCCCGAGTGGTACAACGTCTACAAAACGGTTGAAGTCACGCTTTCCACGCACGACGCGGGCGGGTTGACCGACCGCGACGTGAAACTCGCCGAGGCGATGGACAAAATCGCCGCATGACCGCCACCTTGCAGGCGGCCGATTTGCCAACCACATAATCACGCATGGGGTTTTCTTCCGCGCAGGCTGCGTTTTCGCGAGCCAGGACCGATGAAGCAGCATTTCGGCGCCAGTTCTGGCGCAAGGTGCAGGGTGCGGCCGCGTCAATTCCTTTCGCGGAGGATTTGCTGGCGGCGTACTATTGCGCTTTCGATAGCAGCACGCCGACGTCGGTCAAGGCGGCTCTTTTCGGCGCGCTCGCTTATTTCGTTCTGCCGACCGACGCCATTCCCGACTTTTTGCCGGTGCTTGGGTTCACCGATGATGCGGCCATCCTTGCCGCAGCCATCAAGCTTGTGGCCGATCACATTCGCCCGGAACATCGCGACGCCGCGAAACGAATCCTCGCAGATCTCAAGTGAATCCTGGCCCAGGAATTACGGCCGCAGGATCACTTTTCCCATCACCTGTCTTGCAGCGATTGCCTTGAGCGCGGCGGGACCTTCCGCCAACGGGTAGACCGCGTGAATGTGCGATGACAATTTCCCCTGCACGCACCAACCAAGCAATTGCTCGGTATTTGCGCGATGGCCCACCGGATCGCGGTCCATCCAGGAACCCCAGAATACGCCGACGACGTCGCATCCCTTCAGCAGCACGAGATTGAGCGGCAGTTTCGGAATTTCGCCCGCAGCGAAGCCGACTACGAGGAAACGGCCCTGCCAGGCAATCGACCGCAACGCGGCCTCGCTATAACGTCCGCCCACCGGGTCGTAGATGACGTCGGCTCCCCGCCCGCCCGTCAGGCGACGAAGCGCCTCCTTGAGATCATCATTTGCGTAGTTGATTCCGGCATCCGCGCCATGTTGGCGTGCGAAGGCCAGCTTCTCGTCGGACGATGCGCAGGCAATGACCTGCGCGTTCATCAGCTTGCCGAGTTCGACGGCCGCGAGACCGGCACCGCCCGAGGCGCCAAGCACGGCAAGTGTCTCGCCGGATCGCAGGCCGGCACGATCCTTGAGTGCGTGAAATGTCGTGCCGTACGTCACACAAAGTCCCGCGGCCCGATCGAAATCAAGTCCGTCCGGTATCTTGATGAGCTTGCCGGCTGGTGCTGCGATCTTCTCACGTGCCGCGCCGTGGGTGAGGCAGCCGATGACGCGGTCGCCGGCCTTCACTGACGTCACGCCCGAGCCGACGTCTTCTACGATGCCGGCAAATTCCGCGGCCGGTGAGAACGGAAGCGCCGGCTTTGTCTGGTACTTGTTTGCAATGATGAGGGTATCGAAGAAGTTCAACGCGGCTGCACTGATACGGACGACGGCTTCGCCGGGCGCAGCGATCGGATCGGGAATCTCGGCAACCTCGAGGTCGTCGGGCGTGCCGTGGCGGGTGCAGAGCAGGGCTTTCATGACCTCACGGGCGCTGGGATTGCCGGGCGGCGCTGCCGGCTCTGGCGAGCGGCAGATTACCGCCTTCACATTGCCGCCATTCGCCGATAATGGGCTAGTATCCAGCGATTCTTTATGGGGGCGGATCATTAACCGTCAATACGTCACCGGTAGAACCCGATGAATATGACCGCATTGCTTCGCTCTCTTGTCGCTCTGATGGCCGCCTGCGTGTTTGCCTCGTCGGCAGCAGCGCAACAGAAGAAGGCCGCGGCAAGCCCTACGGATCAGGCCGTTCTTCTCGGCCAGTTCGGCGATTGGGGTGCATACAGGGCCTCGCCCGGCGGCAAGAAGATCTGTTTTGCCCTCTCCAAGCCGACGTCGGCCACTACGGATCCGGCCGGCCGCAACCGCGATCCATCATACGCATTTGTGTCGACGCGGCCGTCAGAGAAGGTAAAGAATGAAGTATCGGTGATCGTCGGCTATCCGCAGAAGCCCGGCCACGACGCGACCGCTACGATCGGCTCCGCGACCTATCTTATGTACACGCAGAATGACGGTGCTTGGGTGAAAAATGCTGCCGAAGAGGCGCAAATGGTGGATACCATGCGCAAGGGGGCGGACATGGTCATCAAGAGCGAATCGTCCCGAGGCACCAAGACGACCGACACGTATTCCCTCAAGGGCATCGCGCAGGCCCTCGACAGAGTTGCCGAAGAGTGCAAGTGACGCAGCCGGCGGGGCGTTTGCTGGCTGCATCGGCATGGCAAGACCGGGCGATTCAGCTTAGATACACTGCGCAGTTATAGCAGGTTGCCGGGATCGGCCGGGCAACGAAGGCTGTCGCCGCTCCGATGTGATGATTGTGCCGCCGTCAGGTATCGACGCTATCGAGAAGACGCCGCTCGAGCGCTATGTGGCGCCCGAGAGGCCTTCGCTCGTCGGCATGACGCGCACGGAGCTGGCAGCTGCGTTGGGCGGGCTGGGCGTTCCGGAGGCGCAGCGCAAGATGCGCGTGCAGCAGATCTGGCACTGGATCTACTTCCGCGGCTTCACCTCGTTCGACGAGATGACGAGCATCTCGAAGGAGCTGCGTGCGAGCCTCTCCGGACGTTTCACCCTTGCGCGGCCCGAAATTGTCGCCGAGCAGCTTTCGGTGGATGGCACGCGCAAATGGCTTCTGCGTCTGCCCGGCGAGGTGAGGGGCGAGCGCCCGCACGAAGTTGAGTGCGTGTATATCCCCGATACCGAACGCGGCACGCTGTGCGTATCGAGCCAGGTCGGCTGTACGCTCAATTGCACGTTTTGCCACACGGGCACGCAGCGCCTCGTGCGCAACCTTACGGCAGGCGAGATCGTCGGCCAGGTCATGGTCGCGCGCGATCGTCTTGGGGACTGGCCCGGGGGTACACGACCAACGGACGGTGTGGTGCCGGCGGGTGACCGATGCGTCACCAATATCGTGATGATGGGCATGGGCGAGCCGCTCTATAATTTTGAGGCGGTTCGCGACGCATTGCTCATCGTGGCGGATGGCGAGGGTATCGGCATCTCGAAGCGCCGCATCACGCTTTCCACCTCCGGGGTCGTACCCAACATTCATCGGACGGGCTCCGAAATCGGATGCATGCTGGCGGTGTCGCTGCATGCGGTCCGCGATGAATTGCGCAATGAGCTTGTGCCCCTGAACCGGAAATACCCCATCCACGGGCTGCTGGAGGCGTGTCGCAACTACCCGGGCCTCTCCAATGCAAGGCGTATAACGTTCGAGTACGTTATGCTCAAAGGCGTGAACGATTCGATCCAGGATGCAAAAGCGCTGGTGCGACTGCTGAAAGGCAGTCCTGCCAAGATCAATCTCATCCCCTTCAATCCATGGCCGGGCAGCAAATATGAATGTTCGGACTGGGAGCAGATCGAGAAATTTTCTCAGGTCGTTTTCGATGCCGGCTATGCATCGCCGGTGCGTACGCCGCGCGGACGCGATATTCTGGCCGCCTGCGGCCAGCTCAAGAGCGCGAGCGAAAAACTGTCGGCGCGCGAGCGCATGGCATTGCGTGCTATGGCGATGGTGGAGTGACGGGACGCTCTGGATATTGAAAGGCTAGTGCAACGACATGTCGCTCCTTGGCCGGATCATTGTCATTATTTTCGGGCTGCTCGTTTCCATCGTCGTTGCCGGTGTTGCGCTCACGATTGGCGTCGTTGCACCGGACTGGGCCGGCGTCGAATCTGATCCATTCGAGCGTGTGACATTCTTTGTCGTCTCGTTTTTTGCCACCAGCTTTGTCGGCGCGGTCGCGATCTTACCGGCCATGCTGGTGATCGTGGTGTCGGAAGCGGCGCGGATGCGCAGTTTTGTCTACTACGGCGCCGGCGGCGCCCTGGTTGCCCTTGCGGCCTATTACGGGTCAGACATCTCGGTGCAACTCGAGAACACGACCGATGTGCCGCCGGTGGCGAATGCCCTGCAGCTGGCCGCGGCGGCGGGAATTCTCGGCGGACTGACCTACTGGCTGATTGCCGGCCGCACCGCCGGCCGATGGCGCGAGCAGCGAATGCCGTCTGCCTGACCCGGGCAATGGCACCAAACCGGCTTTCTATTTTCCGGGCTGTCGGCTAGACGAGCCCGCATGAACCGCACCGGACTCGTAATCGCGCTTGCCGTTGCCGTTGCCGCCGGCGCGGCATTTGGAATTTTTCCCCGGCTCGATCTGGAGGTCGCGCGGTACTTTTACGCATTCGAGGACGGCAATCACAACATGTTCGCGTTGCGCATCTACCCGCCGCTGATGCGCGTGCGCGACACCGGACTATGGATCGGCACCGTGCTGATTGCACCGGCCGTCGGTGCGCTCATTGTCAAGCTGCTGCTGCCGCGGCGCAGAATGCTGATGTCAGGCCGCGCGGTTTTGTTTCTGATCACGACAATGGCACTTGCACCTGGATTGCTGGTGAACGTGCTGCTCAAGGACCACTGGGGCCGGCCACGGCCGATCGATGTCGTGCAGTTCGGAGGCGACCAGCAATTTGTGGCCTGGTGGGATCCGCGCGGCGACTGTCCGTCCAACTGCGCTTTCGTCTCGGGGGACGTGGCGGGCGCGGCCTGGACACTGGCCCCGGCCGCGCTGGCACCACCGCAATGGCGTGCGCTCGCCTATGGTGCGGCGCTCGCATTGGCTGCTGTGATGGGGGCCACCCGGATCATGGCCGGAGCGCATTTTCCGTCGGATGTCATCTTCGCCGGCATATTTACCTTTTTGATTATCTGGGTTGTGCATGCGTTCATCTATCGCTGGCCCCGCACGCAGGTCTTCGACCGGGACGTCGAGCGGGCGCTCGAGCGTGTGGCCATGCCTGGCTACGATTTTATCATTGGGCTGTTTGGTCGGAGCCGGCAGAGGAAGTAAGGACGTCGAGAAGGACGCGCTTTGCGGCGGTTGCCTTTGGCCCTATAGTCCGCCGCGATTTTTCAACGCAGCAGTCATCCAATGGCCGACGGCAAGACAAAGAAGACCGTTAAGAAAGTCGTGCTCGCCTATTCCGGCGGGCTCGACACCTCGATCATTCTGAAATGGCTGCAGACCACCTACGGATGCGAGGTGGTGACTTTTACTGCCGATCTGGGGCAAGGCGAGGAGCTGGCACCTGCGCGCGAAAAGGCTCTGCTTCTCGGCATCAAGAAAGAAAACATTTTCATCGAGGATCTGCGGGAAGAATTCGTGCGGGACTATGTATTTCCGATGTTCCGCGCGAACGCGCTCTACGAAGGGCAATATCTTCTCGGAACGTCGATTGCCCGGCCGCTGATTGCCAAGAAGCAGATCGAGATTGCGGAAAAGGTGGGTGCCGACGCTGTTGCGCATGGTGCCACCGGCAAGGGCAACGACCAGGTGCGCTTCGAGCTGACTTACTATGCTCTCAAGCCCGACGTAACGGTGATTGCCCCGTGGCGCGAGTGGGACCTGACCTCACGGTCGAAATTGATCGAGTTTGCGGAGAAACACCAGATTCCGATCGCCAAGGACAAGCGGGGCGAGGCGCCGTTCTCGGTCGACGCGAATCTTCTGCATACTTCGTCGGAAGGAAAAGTGCTCGAAGATCCGGCCCGGGAAGTCCCGGACTATGTGTTCTCGCGCACCGTCGATCCGGAAAAGGCTCCTGACAAGCCGACAACAATCACGATCGATTTCGAGAAGGGCAATCCGGTTGCGATCGACGGCAAAAAACTGACACCCGCCGCATTGCTCAAGCAGCTCAACGATCTCGGCAGAGCCAACGGCATCGGACGGCTTGATCTTGTCGAGAACCGCTTCGTCGGCATGAAGTCGCGCGGCATGTACGAAACGCCGGGCGGTACGATATTGCTGGCGGCGCACCGCGGCATCGAATCGATCACGCTCGATCGGGGTGCGGCACACCTCAAGGATGAGCTAATGCCGAAATACGCCGAGCTCGTCTACTACGGCTTCTGGTTCACGCCCGAACGCGAAATGTTGCAGGCCGCAATCGATAAGAGCCAGGAGCTTGTGGCTGGCAGCGTCAGGCTGAAACTCTACAAGGGCAGCGTTGCGGTTATCGGGCGCGAAAGCAAGTATTCGCTTTACGATCAGGATTTGGTGACATTCGAGGAAGGCGCCGTCGCCTACGACCACCGCGATGCCGAAGGCTTCATCAAGCTCAATGCGCTGCGGCTTCGCACGCTCGGCAAGCGGCGGCGCAAGCTCAAGCTGGACTAGGTGGAGGCGGTATGGCGAGACTTGCGGCAAGCGCCTGCGTGCTTTCGGCGCTCATGACCAGCCTGGTCGGCTGTTCCAGCAGCAGCTCCAAGCAGCCCGAGGAGAACCCCAACGTCTTTCCGACCGACTACAAGAATGAAATTCTCGCCACGATGACGGCGACGCTGGAGGACCCCACCAATGTCCGGGGCGCCTTTATCAGCGACCCCGTTCTGCGGCCCGCGGGCAAAGAGGAACGATATGTGGTCTGCGTCCGCTCGGACTCGCGTAACGCCAACAGGCACTACACCGGGAGCCAGGATCGCATCGGCTATTTCTATGCGGGCCATCTGAACCAACTGGTCGATGCCACGAAAGAGCAGTGCGGCAACGCCGCGTACAAACCCTTCCCCGAGCTGGAAAAGCTCTGCCAGGCGAAGAAATGCATGTAGCGGTTATCGCGGCCCGTCACTGCAGGTGTCCTGCCGCGGCCTCTGTCGTCTCGATATCGGTGTGAACGAAGCGTCGCTGCGGCAACAGAGGCAGATTGCGCCGCTTTTTGTCCTCGATTTCGTCGATTGCCTTCTGCAGTTGAACAAATCGCACCGGGGTAATCGGGTGATCCGTCGCGACACGAATGCTCTCCGGGTCCTCCAGCGAGAGCATGCGCCAGATCTCTTCCGAGCCGGCAAGATCGTAGCCCGCTCGCGCAGCGTAATAGGCGCCCACATAGTCGGCCTCCCGCTCGAATGCGACACTGAAGGCACGCGCGCCCACCTGGCTGAAAACTCTGGAAAAGACACCCCAGGTGGGGATGCCGCCGAGCGTGATGCTGGCATCAGCGACCGCGCCGCCGAGCCAGCCAATGATGGTGTTCGCGCGCCGCTTGTACACATGGCCTAAATTGGCATGTGCCAGTTCGTGGCCGACGATGAGCGCGAGCTGCGCATCTGTCAGGGCGACCCGCAATATACTTGAGGAGATTGCGATGCCGTCGTCGGTCGTGAACGCATTCACGCTGGAATCGACCTGAAGCTCGATTGGAATTGCGCATGCAATCACCGGAACGACGGTGTGAATCCGGTCGACACCGTCGCGGCGGACAAGGACCTGAATCGGCCGTTCACCGTTATTGCGGACGAAACCGGCGATCCATCCGGCCGTACCCCGACGCGGAACTGCCTCGTTGTTGAACGTGAGAATGCGGTCGCCGGGCCTGATACCTGCGGTCGCGGCCGGTGACATCTCCGCGACCGAAAGCACCGTGGCACGCGTCCAGCTTACCGACAGCGCGTCGTGCGAATACGGACGATATCGGTGCGGCAGGCCTGATGCAGTCGCAGCGTATAGACCGATCTGGGCCCAGGACCAGTTCTTGCAGTCGTCACGATTGGCCACACGCAGGCGAAACGCGACATTGTGAAGACGGTTGAGCTGCGTGAAATAGCTGCGCAGCTGAGCAATCTGCTGTCTGCGTTGCTCAGCCTCGACTTCGCCGATCGGTAGCGTCGGCAGCCTGGAGACTGGAGCGCACGAAACAAACGCAAGAAATACATGCAACAGCAGAAACAAACGGCAACGCACGCATAAGACCTCACGAACCAGGCTGACGTTGCACAACCTGCGTTGCGACCTCAACCAGCGTTTGTAGGAGGTCGATAGTCAGTTCATTCTTTGGTGGAACAGCGAAGCTGCGCACGTCGCCGAGAGCAAAAAGCTCGTCGCGCGACGCGGTAGGCAAAACGGCAATGCCGGAGGATGTGCTAAAGCTGCCGGTCGACCAGCGCCTTTTTCAGCGTGGCAATTTCCTTTGCCGGGTTGAGACCCTTAGGGCACGCCTTCGAGCAGTTCATGATCGTATGGCAGCGATAGAGCCGGAACGGATCCTCGAGGTTGTCGAGCCGCGCGCCCGTTGCCTCGTCGCGGCTGTCCTGGACCCAGCGGTTTGCCTGCAGCAGTGCGGCTGGGCCGAGATAGCGGTCCGAATTCCACCAGTAGCTCGGGCAGGACGTCGAGCAGCAGGCGCACAGGATGCATTCATACATGCCGTCGAGCTTGGCGCGATCCTCGTGCGACTGTCGCCACTCCTTTTCCGGCGTGGGTGTCGAGGTCTGCAGCCAGGGCTCAATGGAAGCGTACTGTGCGTAAAAGTTCTTCAGATCGGGCACCAGGTCCTTCACCACCGGCTGATGCGGCAGTGGGTAGATCTTCACCGGCGCCCGTGCGTCGTCGATCGCCTTGGTGCAGGCGAGCGTATTGGTGCCGTCAATGTTCATGGCGCAGGAACCACATACCCCTTCGCGGCACGAGCGGCGGAACGTGAGAGTTGGATCGATATTGTTCTTGATCCAGATGAGCGCATCTAGAACCATCGGACCGCAATCGTCGCGATCGACATAGTAAGTATCGATGCTCGGGTTCTGACCGTCCTCCGGGTTCCACCGGTAAATGCGGAACTCTGTGAGATGTGTCGCATGCGCCGAACGCGGCCAGGTCCTGCCTTCGGTGATCTTGGAATTGCGGGGTAGGGTGAATTCGACCATGGCAAGTTTCCGTTAGTAGACGCGCGCTTTCGGCTCGATATACGCAACGTCGTTGGTCAGGGTGTAGGCGTGTACCGGACGGTAATCGAGCTTGACGTTGCCCTTCGCGTCCATCCACGCCAGCGTATGCTTCATCCAGTTCTTGTCGTCGCGATCCGGAAAATCCTCGCGTGCGTGCGCGCCACGGCTTTCCGTGCGGTTTCTCGCGGAATCCATGGTCACCACGGCCTGCGCCAGGAGGTTGTCCAGTTCGAGCGTCTCGATCAGGTCGGAATTCCAGATCAGTGAACGATCGGTAATGCGCAGGTCGCTCATGCCGGCATGCACGTCGTGGATGAGCTTGTGGCCTTCTTCGAGGACATCGCCCGTGCGGAATACTGCGCAATTGGTCTGCATGACCTTCTGCATACGCAGCCGCAACTGTGCAGTGGGAGTACCACCTGCGGCATTGCGGAACTTGTCCAGTCGCGACAGGGCGTGATCGGCAGAGTCTTTCGGCAGCTCGGGCTGCTTTTCGCCCGGAGTGAGCAGCTCGGCGCAACGATGCGCAGCCGCACGGCCGAATACAACCAGGTCGATCAGCGAGTTGGAGCCGAGCCGGTTTGCGCCATGCACCGAAACGCAGGCCGCCTCGCCCAGTGCCATCAGGCCGGGCACCACGGTGTCGGCGTTACCATTCTTCTTGGTCAGCGCCTCGCCGTGATAGTTCGTCGGGATACCGCCCATGTTGTAGTGCACGGTCGGTAGCACCGGGATCGGCTCGTGCGAGATATCGACGCCTGCGAAAATGCGCGCCAGTTCGGCGATACCGGGCAGGCGTTCGTGCAGCACCTTGGGATCGAGATGGTCGAGGTGCAGGAACAGATGATCCTTGTTCTTGCCGACGCCACGTCCTTCGCGAATTTCTATGGTCATGGCGCGGGATACTACGTCTCGTGACGCCAGGTCCTTGGCCGAGGGCGCGTAGCGTTCCATGAAACGTTCACCCTCGGAGTTCACGAGATAGCCGCCTTCACCGCGCGATCCTTCAGTGATGAGGCAGCCCGCACCGTAGATGCCGGTCGGATGGAATTGCACGAATTCCATATCCTGCAGCGGCAGACCTGCGCGCAGAACCATCGCGTTGCCGTCGCCCGTGCAGATATGTGCCGAGGTACATGAAAAATACGCGCGCCCGTAACCGCCGGTGGCGACGATGACCATGTTGGCGCTGAAGCGATGAATGGTGCCGTCGTCGAGGTTGAGCGCCACCACGCCACGGCACCGTCCCTGATCATCCATGATCAGGTCGATGGCAAAATATTCGATGTAGAATTCGGCCGCATGGCGCAGCGCCTGCCCGTACATGGTGTGCAGCATTGCGTGGCCCGTACGGTCGGCGGCGGCGCAGGTGCGCTGGGCGGTGCCCTTGCCGAAATGGGTAGTCATGCCACCGAACGGGCGCTGGTAGATCTTGCCATCCTCCTCGCGGCGCGAGAACGGCAGACCCCAGTGCTCCAGTTCATAGACCGCCGCCGGCGCGTTGCGGCACAGGTATTCGATGGCGTCCTGGTCGCCGAGCCAATCGGCGCCCTTGACGGTGTCGTACATGTGCCAGCGCCAGTCATCCTCACCCATGTTGCCGAGCGCGGCGGCAATGCCGCCCTGCGCCGAAACGGTATGCGAGCGGGTGGGAAAGACTTTGCTTATGCAGGCAGTGCGCAGACCGGCTTCGCTGCATCCGACCACGGCACGCAGACCAGATCCGCCTGCACCGATCACGACGACATCGTAGCTGTGATCTTCGATCGGATAGGCGCGCCCGTTGATTGCAGGAGCGCCGTTCGATTTTCCATTTGTCGCCATGTCAGACCCCGAACGACAGCTTCAGAATGGCGTAGACGCACGCGAGTCCGATCGCAAACACGAAAAACGTGTTGGCCATCAGGCTCAGGAGCTTCCACTTGTCGTCATGCACATAGTCGAGGATGATTTCCTGCATGCCGATCCACATATGGTAGACGGCGTTGATGATGAACAGCAGCAGTACGATCGAGACGATCGGCGAGGCGAGAATCTGCACGACCGCGGCGTGGCTGCGTCCGAGCAGCGCCATGACAACAAGCAGCAATCCAATGGTCAACGGGATTCCGGCAACCGACGTAACGCGTTGATGCCAGAAATGTCCCGTACCGGAATGGGCAGCGCCCAGTCCGCGCACGCGGCGCATGGGCGTTCGCAAATGCGAGGCCTCTCTCATCGCGGACCTCCCATGGCAAGATACCCGATAACCCAAACGATGAGGGTAAGCGTAATCGAGCCGACAAGAGTCGCGAGCGTCAGGAATTCACGCTCGGCTGGTTCGAATCCGCGCACGGTGTCCCATATCAAGTGACGAATACCGCCAAGCATGTGGTGGATCAGGGCCCACGTGTAGCCGAACAGCACAAGCTGGCCGATCACAGTGCCCATGAACCATTCGAACCCGGCATAGGCGTTCGGACCGCTGGCTGCGGCGAGGAGCCACCATGCGAGCAGCAGCGTCCCGAAGTAGAGGGCAGCGCCGGTGAGGCGATGGACGATGGACATGACCATCGTGAGCATCGGCTTGTAGATCTGCAGATGCGGCGACAGTGGCCGCGCACGTTCCGCGCCTGTTGCTGGTGCCGCCTCGACCTCGGCCATCATCAACCTCCCGAAAACCTGTATGACCTGCCCCGTTGACGCACGTCCGCCCGCTGCTGAGCGCTCACGAAGTGCCGCCAGGCGATAAAAGCCTGATTGGGGGGCACAGGACCGGTGGACACGACTGGACGCGCAACATTGCCCTTGACCTGGACCCGCAAGTCGCTACTTCATGATCGGCGAAGCTTGGACCCGAAAATAGCTTGTTGCAATATGCTTTCTGTGTAGCCTGCCTTCGTGAAATAAGAAGGTAGCCAATGCGCTTCGATTTCACCGACCTCAATCTGTTCCGGCACATCGTGGAAGCCGGCAGTATCACGCACGGCGCAGCCAGGTCGAACCTCGCCCTCGCTGCAGCCTCGACCCGCATCCGCAAGATGGAACTGGCCTTCGGCACGCCTTTGCTGGTGCGTGGGCGGGCCGGTGTCAAGCCGACGGCCGCAGGACGCACATTGCTGCAGCACGCGCGCGGCATCCTGGCCCAGACGGAGCGCCTGCAGGAGGATCTATCGCCCTACGCCCGCGGGCTCGCCGGTCAGGTCCGCGTGCTTTCGAATACGAACGCGCTCACTGAATTTCTTCCCGAGACGCTGAGCTCGTTCCTGATGGCTTATCCCGACATCAGCGTCGACCTTGAAGAGCGGCTCAGCGACGAGATCGTCGGTCTGATCGCGGAAGGTCATGCCGACATCGGCATCGTGGCTGGGACGGTGGACTATGGCGGGCTCAGCACGTTTCCGTTCCGCAGCGACCGGTTTGTGCTGGTGGTTGCAAAGAACCACCCGCTCGCAAACCGCTCGCGTATCGGTTTCGCCGAAGTTCTCGATTACGACATGGTCGGCCTCGACCGTGCCAGTGCGATCCAACGGTTCCTCGCGGACAAGGCGAACCGCATCGGCCGGCCCCTGCGTTTGCGGGTGCAGCTGCGCAGTTTTGACGCCATCTGCCGGTTGGTGGAATGCAACGTCGGCGTCGGCATAGTTCCGGAAACGACCGTGCAGCGAACCGAGCGCACCATGGCGATCAGCGCCGTCCGGCTCACCGATCCATGGGCCTTGCGTGAGCTGACGATCTGCGTTCGCGATGTCGATGCACTGCCGCCTTATGCGCGACAACTTGTCGATCACCTGAGGGCGAGTGTGTGATCTAAACTGGCATCAATACCCAGTAATCCAGGTCAAGGATCACCGCCGGATCGTAGTTGTCGCCGCTTTTGAGCGGAAAGTCGGTGCATGGCCGGTCCTTGGTGGCAATCGTCCGCAGACGTAATGCTCCGACATCCTTGCGGCCGGGGATACCGGCACTCGCAAGCACTTCCGACCAGGCGAAAACCGTGTTGCCGGCAAAGAGCGGCGCAACGTGTCTGCCGCCATTGATTGCAGCCACGTGAAACGCATTGCCCAGACCGTTGAATGACAATGCCCGGGCAAGCGAAATTGCGTGGCCGCCGTAGATCAGCCGGCGCCCAAAACGACCGGTGCTTTCGGCAAATAGGTTGAAGTGGATCCGCGCCGTGTTCTGATAGAGACGGGTTGCGATCTGATGCTCGGCCTCTTCGACCGTCACGCCATCGACGTGATCGATCCGGTCGCCGACTTTATAATCGCCAAAGCGATAGGGGCTCCCTGCGAGCGAGGTATCGTAGGCCGCGGTGTCGATCCTCGGACATGCACCCGCGAGCTGCTCCGGCTCCACTGCACCGGGAAGCTGAGGAATTGTCTCTGCCGGTGCGGGCGCCGTCTCGTCGCGCTTTCGCACCATGACCCACCTTGCAAAGTCCAGTACTGCATCTCCCGTTTCGTCGAAACCCCGGGAACGTACATAGACGATGCCGGTTTTCCGATTGGAGTTTTCCTTCAGCCCGATGACCTCGGAGATGGCGGTAAACGTGGCGCCCGGAAAAACCGGCTTCAGAAAGCGGCAATCGGCATAGCCAAGATTGGCAATCGCGTTGAGCGAGATATCCGCAACCGTTTTGCCAAAAACGACGTGGAAAACCAGCAAATCGTCGAGGGGCGAGCGCGGATAGCCGATTTTCTGCGCAAAAACGTCCGAGGACTGCACGGCAAAACGGGCGCCGAATAGGCCGTTGTAGAGTGCGACATCGCCGACCGTGACGGTGCGCGGCGTCGCATGGCGGATCCTCTGACCGAGCCTGAAGTCCTCGAAAAAATTGCCTGGATTCGTCCTCCCGGAGGCCGATGCGCTCACAAATCTGCTCCTCATTCGTTCGCTCGCAGCTATTCTCACAAAAGCGTGAGCCGAACGCCAGCTTGCAGCAACGAGAAACTGATGAGGACGTGTTCAGTGTCCGTGATAGCGCAGTGACCGCATACGACCCCTTGGAGGACACCCATGAAGAAGAACGCGCTTGTGCTTATGGCGATTGCGGTCAGTCTGGTTGTTGCCCCGCTTGCACCCGCTGCCTTCGCCGACGACATGAAGAAGGACACGATGTCCAAAGACAACATGTCGAAAGATTCGATGAAGAAGGACACGATGGCCAAGGATGGAATGTCCAAGGACGCCATGTCCAAGGGCACGAAGAAGGACGATATGTCGAAAGACGGCATGAAAAAATAACCGCCGGGCGGCCGGGCCAGCGCATCCGCGGGCCCGGCCGCGTCGTATATTCGTCGAGAGCGAGGATAAGGCGATGACCCTTGAAACCATCGCAATGCCATCAGCCCGCGCGACGATCCACCCGCGCTGGGTCCGCGTATGTCACTGGATTAATGCATTGGCGATTCTGGTGATGATTGGCTCCGGCTGGCAGATCTACAATGCGTCCCCGCTGTTCGGTTTTTTGGTCTTTCCGCGCCAGATCGCACTCGGAAACTGGCTCGCCGGTGCGTTGCTCTGGCATTTCGCCGCGATGTGGATCCTGGTCGTCAATGGCATCGTTTACGTCACGCTTGGCATTGTGACTGGGCGCTTCCGCCGCAGGCTGCTGCCGATCCGGACGGGCGAGGTGGTTGCCGATTTCAAGGCGGCGCTCACGTTCAATCTCGCGCACGATGACCTTTCGCGTTACAACGCCGTTCAGAAGCTCCTCTATGTGGGGGTCATCCTCGCGGGTGTGGTCATCGTTATGTCCGGCCTCGCCATCTGGAAGCCCGTGCAGTTTCAGGAATTGACCGCCTTGTTCGGCGGCTACGAAGCCGCCCGCTACGTCCACTTTTTCGCCATGACGGTGATCGTCGGCTTTCTCATCGTGCACGTGTCGCTCGCATTGATCGTGCCGAGGAGTTTGCGGGCCATGATTACCGGACGATAGGAGAGTTCGATGCGACGGCGAAGAATCATCCCCGGTGTCGATCCGAAGCTGCTCATAAAGGACGCGGCCAGATTGATGCCGGATGCCAGCCGTCGCGCCTTCCTGCGCGGGGCGGCAAGTCTCGGCGCACTTACCTTTCTGACTGGCTGCGACATCATCGACGGCGATACCGCCGAAAGCGTGCTGCGCAAGGTTTCCGAATTCAACGATGGGGCCCAGGCGGCGCTGTTCAGCCGCACCAAGCTTGCGCCGACATACCCTGAAAGCGCCATCACACGTCCATTTCCGTTTAATGGCTATTACGATGAGGACGAAGCACCTGTGGTGGACGGGGCAACCTACAGACTGGAGGTGAGCGGCCTTGTCGAAAACAGGAAATCCTGGACGCTCGAGGAATTGCACGCGCTGCCGGAGGTGTCGCAGATTACCCGGCATATTTGTGTTGAAGGGTGGAGTGCCATCGGCTCCTGGCAGGGCACGCCGCTGTCGGAGTTCCTGAAACGCATCGGTGCCGATACGCGTGCCAAATATGTCTGGTTCAAATGCGCCGAGGGCTACACGAATACGATCGACATGCCGACGGCCCTGCATCCGCAGACGCAGATGACATTCAAGTTCGATAACAAGATATTGCCACGGACCTACGGTTTTCCCATGAAAATCCGAATTCCCACAAAGCTCGGCTTCAAGAACCCGAAGTACGTGGTGGCGATGGAGGTCACCAACGTCGACAAGGGCGGCTACTGGGAAGACAAAGGCTACAACTGGTTCAGCGGGCTCTAAGTGATCCGACAGCGCGCTTTCACTGATTCAAAGAAGACGCTTGCCGGGTAAGATTGGCGCGAAGCTGAGCGATCATGTCGCTGCAGGTCGGCAAGTGGGGTTCTTCCGTATCGAGAATCTGCAGGAATCCTCGCGTCTTGAAGGCACGCACGACCGAACTTTTAATTGCATCGGTCCCGGCGGCGCTACAAACAATGTCGATCAGTCGCTCAAGGGCGTGCAGACGACCCAAGAGGTAGTCATTCTCGCGATAAGCGCGCGAGAGGAAGGCGGCAAACTGATTGAAGGCGGTCCCCTTCACGGAGAAGGATCCCATTTGCTCCATGACGTGGGCATCCTGCGCGCTGATTCGATCAACGCGAATTTCGTTGAATTCCCCGGCTTCCCGCCAGGGCAGCACCGGAAACGTCAGGACGTCCCAGAAAGGAAAGCCGAGATAATTGACAAGCACCTCCTCCAGGCCACTGCGTGGCCATCCATTGGCCTGGGAGAGGAGGAGATCGACATCCCGAGTGCTGGCATTCAGATCGATGACCAACCTGAGCCTGTCTATAAGACGATCAAGTTGCGCGCGATGGCGGGCAGCAAATGACTGAGCGTAGCCTCCGATCTCCCTGACTTCCGTCGGGGACGGACCTACCCGGAAGATGTCTTCGACCAGGTCAGACGACGCCACATCGTCATGCACCGCATTTACCTTGCGGTCCAATGCTTCGAGGCAATCGTAGAACCGGCGCTTGAGGCCGTCGACCGCCTGGCCATCGAGTTGCTCCAGGCCCGGCGATCCGACTCTCTGATAAAGCCGGTTTTGACCTTCAATGAGGAATCGCAAACGGCGCCGTCGATAGTCGACATCGAAAGCGAGCAGGAAAGCTACCCATTTTTCACTGATGCCCTGAGGCGTCGCGGCTTCCAACTGCAGCAATTGATTGTCCGTCGGCGTATAAGTCACGCCGGCTTGTATCGCCCAGGCGTCGATGCTTTCGGCGATCGAGCGTCCGAATGGCGAATCCGGACGGACACCTCGGATATCCATGATCAAACGGCTGACGAAATCACGGGCCGATGCGAGCTTCAGCCGTACGTAGGCTTCGTAGGCGAAGCCCGAGTCACGCGCCGCCTTGACATTAGCCTGTTCCCGCCAGCCCTGAATGTTGTCGGCGGTCACCGGTTTATCATGGCGGACGCCCATGACCTCGGTGACCAGCCGGGCAATGTGCGGGCGCGCACTATCGACAATGGCCCGTAATCGGCGCGCCCGCTCGTTGAAACGGGCAATCCGGATTAGTTCTTCCGTTATTGGCTCGGCCAAAGGAATGTCAGACAGCGCTCCCTTCAGCGTCGAGAAAAAACCCGGCGTGCCATGGTGGACAGGCGAGCCAGCCGGCGCGGGATTTGGATCGATGTAAATGACCCGCCGGTCTACCTCGCGATAAGCGGGCCTTCCGCGGATCGCCTCGATGGCTTCCCGGAAGGGCCGGCTATTCAGGACACTGCCGTCAATGAACGGAATGGATGCCACGTCGACGTTCATCTGCTGATAGTGCTCGAAATTGCTCGCAATAAATTCCGAACGGCGTGGCCAGGTCGCCCCACGCGCGCGCACGAGCTGGTCCATTTCCAAAATTTGCGCCGGCGGAAAAGCGCCGGGTATTGACGATGTCGCACGCGCCGCGAATGCCAGCCCTGGCGCGTTCGCCAGTTCAAAATCGCTTTTCACGCTACCGCTTGCCTCGCGCCGGTATCGGAAGCGCAGCACATGACGATATTCGCGCTCGTGGACGACGGGAGGATCGTGAATCTGCATGAGTTGATGGCGACCGTAAAAATCGGTCACTGTCACAAACAAGTCGAGCCCCTGCCCGGTAGGCAGCAAGGACGATCCGCGCTCGCGCGGCGCACCCATTGCGAGCACCGCGTCATACATCAATTCCGCCATCTTCGTTCCATCGAGCGGCGGCTTGAACCAGCGAGAGCGCATAAAAAGCGAGAGCTTGGAACGGATCTCCGGATCGCTCACGAGCCTCAGGCGGGTGAGCCCAGCCGCCCAGAAAAATGGCCGAAGAAACCACTTGCTCCAGCGGCGCGCCCTTGCCTCGGGCGCGAGCAGTACCGTCACATCGGCATTGTCGAGCCAGAGATCGCGCAAACGACCCATCGGCAGATCGTGACTGAGAGCCCGTGCCAGCATGGTGCTGTTGATCCCGCCGGCGGAAGCTCCTGCCACGATGTCGACGATAACCCGCAGCTCGAGCGACTGACCGATCTCGCGCAGCAGGTCAAAATAAACGGCTTCGGAATCGTATTCGGGATCGGCAGCATCGTGTCGGTCGAAAAAGCTGGAATGTGCACGTTTGCTTCTGTCGGTAACGGCGTGAAGCGCGCTGGACGCCCGCGTCAGTTTCAGGAATTCCTTGGTGATGCCGTGCATATAGACCGCGAGCGAAACGCCACCAAAGCAGACGAGCGCAATGCGGAGTTCTTTCTCGTGCAAGGCAAGTGCCCTCGGAGCATCATTCCATA
>Ga0070741_10001460_pt1 | contig 71890 bp, 66 predicted proteins | sample Coa_R1_4_FD_66440 | JGI IMG/M metagenome (GOLD analysis project Ga0070741, IMG submission 66440) | Surface soil microbial communities from Centralia Pennsylvania, which are recovering from an underground coalmine fire - Coalmine... | ecosystem: Environmental > Terrestrial > Soil > Unclassified ... | reverse complement strand
GCTGTACGAGATCTACCTGATCTTCGTCGAAGGCCCTGTCACGGTCTGGCGTTGGATCCGGCGGCTGCGGCAACCGACTGCGACGGAGCTCGCCGTCGCCCAAACGCCGCAGATGAAGGGCTTTCGCTTCGGCGCCTGGCTGGCCTGCCTGGGCTGGCTGGCGCTCAGCCTCTTCACGGGCTTCGGCATGCAGTCGTTCTGGGGCGGCACGATCGTGTTCGCGCTCGGCTTCATGTTCCTGCCGGCCCTGATCGAGAGCCGCTACGACAGACTGGTGGCGCGGTTGAGCTCAGTTCACGATTCGTCGTCCTGAGCGAAACGAGTCACCCGATCGGCGGGTGCTTCTTGTCCATGCCGGCCGACTGCTCCCAGGCGCGCGCCACCTGATAGACCGTCGCCTCGTCGAAATAGCGGCCGACGAACTGCACGCTGAGCGGCAGGCCTGATTTGGAGAGGCCCGCCATCATGGCCAGTGCCGGATGACCGGTGACGTTGAACGGCGTGCGCGCCTGCCGGGGATAGGTGCGCTCGACCTCGATCGGATCGTCGATGCGGCAGGCCGGGTCCATCGAGCTTGCGCACAGGAGCACGTCGTAGTCGCGCAACACGGCCTCCACGGCAGCGATCATCTCCTTGCGCCGGCGCTGGGCGTTGACGTAGTCGCCCGCGCCGTAGAACGCGCCGGCCATCAGTCGGCGGCGCGCCAGCTTGCCGTAGTTCTCAGGTTGCCGGGAAAGCCAGCGCGCATGGACCGACCATGCCTCGCTCTGCAGGATCGCCCGATTGACGGCGCCGAACTCGCCTAGGCTGGGCAACGTGATGTCGTGCACCTCGGCGCCCAACATCTGCAGCGAGCGCGCGACCCTCTGCAGGCCGGCCGACACTTCGGGATCGGCCGGCGTGTCGATCTCGTGGAAGTGGCGTACGAAGCCGACGCGGAGGTCGCGCACGCCGCGATCGATCTTGCTCGTGTAGCGGCCGGCCCGGGCGGCGGCGCTGCCCGGATCGAGCGGATCGTGGCCGGCGATCGCCTCCAGCATCAGCGCGTTGTCCGCGACCGTACGCGTCATCGGCCCGACATGATCGAGCGTGAAGGAAAGCGGGAAGACGCCGCGGCGCGACACCAGCCCGTAGGAGGGCTTCATGCCGACGATGCCGCAGCAGCTCGCCGGATTGCGCACGCTGCCGCCGGTGTCCGAGCCCAACGCCATCGGGAACAGGCCGGCTGCGACGCCCGAGCCCGAGCCGGACGATGAGCCGCCCGGATGATGGTCGCGGTTCCACGGATTGCGCGCCGGCGGCCACGGCAGGTCGAAGCTCGGGCCGCCGATCGCGAACTCGTGGGTCGAGAGCTTGCCCAGCACGATGGCGCCCGCGGCACGCAGCCTGGTGACGACCACCGCATCCGACGTGGCAATGTTGTTCTCCAGCACCTTCGAGTGGCAGGTCGTCGGCAACCCGGCGACGTCGATGATGTCCTTGATGCCGACCGGCACGCCGTGCAGCGGCCCGCGCGGCCGGCCCGCCATGATCTCGGTCTCGGCTGCCTGTGCCGCGGCCAGCGCCGCATCGGCGTGGAGCTGGATGAAGGCGTTCAGCTTGGGGTCGAGCCTGTCGATGCGCTGAAGCAGCGCCTGCATCAGTTCGATCGGCGAGAGCTGCCGATGCGCGATCGCGTGCGCGGCATCGGTGACGCTGAGCCAGTGCAGGTCGGCCGCGACTTCGGCGTTCACAGCCCTTCTCCCGCTTTCATCGGCGGCCACGGCTCGGCGCGCGGATCGGCCGGCGCGTTCAGTTTCTCCGAGATGGTCTCGGCTTGGGCGGCGGCGGCTGCGACGTCGTCGGGAAATTCGGCCAGCGCCTTCTGCAGACCGGCGCGGCGCACCAGCGCCTCCAACAAGGTCTTGTCCATTGCGCACCTCCCAGACTGGCGCAAAAATCAGCACGAATCCGGACCCGAAGTCCATGCGCAGGTTCCGCTTGATGGGAACCCCGCCCCCACCCAAGTGTTAAGCTGGCTCAACCGGGGACGAACTTGGCCGCCGACCACTCGCTGGCGATTTTCGCCGCCGAACTGATCCTGTTGCTGCTGGTCGGACGCCTGCTCGGCGAGGCGATGAACCGGCTGGGGCAACCCGCGTTGTTCGGCCAACTGCTCGCCGGCGTCGTGCTGGGTCCCTCGGTGTTCGGCGCGCTGTCGCCCGAGCTCCGGCACTTCGTCTTTCCCGAGACGCCGACGCTCAAGCACATGCTGAGTGCGGTGTCGGAGATCGGCATCCTGCTGCTGTTGCTGCTCACGGGCATGGAGACCAACCTCGAGCTGATGAGCCGGCGGCGGCGCGTCATGATCTCGAGCTCGCTGAGCGGCATCGCCGTGCCGTTCGTGTGCGGCGTGGCGCTGACCTTCGCCCTGCCGGGCAGCATCATTCCGCCGGGCGAGGCGCGGCTCGTCACCGCGCTCTTCATGGGCACGGCGCTCGCCATCTCCTCGGTGAAGATCGTGGCGATGACCCTGATGGAGATCGGCGTGCTGCGCCGCGACATCGGCCAGCTGATCCTGGCCACCGCGATCATGGATGACACGCTGGCCTGGATCATCATCGCCATCATCTCGGGCATCGCCGCGCATGGCGCGGTGAGCCCGAGCGCCGTCGGCGGCAGCCTGGCCGGCGTGGCGGCGTTCCTGATCTTCAGCCTGACCGTTGGCCGGCGGCTGGTCGGCAAGCTCATCGTGTGGGCCAACGATCACCTCACCATCGAGGTGCCGGTGATCACCACCATCCTGGTCGTGATGTTCGGCATGGCGCTGATCACCGACGTGATCGGCGTGCACACGGCGCTCGGCGCGTTCATCGCCGGCCTCATCATCGGCCAGTCGCCGATCCTGACCGAGCATATCGAGAACCAGCTGCGCGGCTTCATCTTCGCCTTCTTCAGCCCGGTGTTCTTCGCCGTGGCCGGCCTCGGCATGGATTTGCGTACGCTGATGGATCCGACCCTGCTGCTGTTCACCGGCGCGGTGATCCTGGTGGCGAGCGTCGGCAAGTTCTCGGGCGCGCTGCTCGGCGGCCGCCTGGGCGGGCTGACGACGCGCGAATCGCTGGCGCTGGCGACGGGCCTCAACGCGCGCGGCTCGACCGAGGTGATCATTGCCAGCATCGGCCTGGCGATGGGCGCACTCAGTCATGAGCTCTACACCATGGTCGTGGCCATGGCCGTGGTGACCACGATGGTGATGCCGCCGACCCTGCGCTGGATCATGGCCCGCGTGCCGGTGGGCGAAGAGGAGCTCAAACGGCTCGAGAAGGAGGAAGCGGAGGCCCAGCAGCTCGTGCCGAAAATGGAGCGTGTGCTGGTCTATGTCGACGACAGCCCGAACGGCCGGTTCGCCGCCCGGTTGGCCGGGCTGTTCACCGCCGACCGCCAGATGCTGACCACGGTGCTGGAGCATTCGAGCACCACCGAACGCAGCTCCGAGGAGGCGGCCTCGAGCGACCATGTCTCCGAGGCCGCGCAGGCCGCGCTCGACAAGGACGAGGACAATCCGCGCGCCGGCCAGCTCGTGCACACCAAGGCCGTCGCCAACGCCGACGGGCTCGAGCGCGAACTCGCCAAGGGCTACAACATCGTGTTCGTCGGCATCGACAAGCCGATCGCGCATGACGATTTGCGCTTCGAGGACCGCCTGCAGAAGCTGGTGGCGAATTTCGACGGGCCGGTGGCGATCGCCGTCAACGGCGCGGGCGCGGCCGGGCCCGCCGACGTGCCGCTCGACGTGCTGGTGCCGACCAGCGGCCGGCCCGACGCGCGGCTCGCCACCGAGATCGGCCTGGTGCTGGCCAAGGCGAGCGAGGGAAAGGTGACGGCGCTGCACGTGTTCGACCCGCAGGACGAGACCGAATTGCTGCGCGGCCGCGGCAAGCGCTTCGGCATGTCGGTGCTGGTCGACGCCCATCGGCTGGGCAAACGGAGCGGCGTCACCGTCAAGGGCCTGACCGCCACCAACGTGAAGCCCGAGGCCGAGATCCGGCGCGTCCTGCGCGGCGGACGCTTCGATCTCGTGGTGCTGGGGACGTCGCTGCGGGCGGGCGAGGCCAAGTTCCTCGGCCCGCGCAGCGCCGCGCTCCTGCGCATGGTCCGGGCACCAGTGCTGCTGATCGCGCGCTAGCTGATCCGCGCGAGCTTGGTGATTTCCTGTGGCGGCAGCTCGCTGAGATAGAGATTGCCCTCGGCGTCGCCAGCCAGGCCGTGCGCGCCGTTGATGGCGCCGCGGCAGCGCCCGATCAAGGTACCGTCGGGTGACAACAGGCTGATGCGCGGAATCTGGTCGGTGACGAAGACGAGGCCGCGCGCATCGATCCAGACCTGCATGGGATGGTAAAAATCGCCCCACGCCGCAATGAACTTTCCGTCGGCGTCGAATACCTGCACGCGATTGTTCTCGCGATCGGCCACCAGCACGCGACCCAGGCTGTCGATCGCCACGGCATGCGGCGTCGTGAAGGCGCCAGGCTGCGCGCCCGGCCCGCCCCAGGTCGAGATCAGCCGGCCATCGGCCGCAAAGCGATGGACGTTGGAATTGCCGTAGCCGTCGGACACGTAGATGTCGCCGCTGGCTGCCTGGGCGGCCGCCGTCGGATGATTGAACGGCGCATTGAGCTGCGGCCAATGGCGCCGGCCGAGCGCTTGCACGAGCTTGCCGTTGGCATCGAAGCGCAGGACCTGGTGGGCGTCGCGGTCGGCCACCAGCATCGTCTCGTCGGGCGCCGGATTGATGTAGTGCGGCTCGGCCAGCGCGCCTTCGCCCCACGTGCCGGCAAACTTTCCGTCGCGCTCGAACACCAGCACTGGGCGGTCGGTGCCGCGCTGCGCCACGTGCACGCGCCCCGTGCGGTCGACGGCGAGATCGGACAGGAAGCCGAAGCTCTCGCCGGCCGGCAGGCGGGCCCATTTGCGGTGAATGGCGTAACGCCGGTCGCCCAGAATGACGGTGTACCGTTCGTCCGACATGGCGTCAGGCCTTGGCCGGCGAGTAGAGGTAGCTCCTGATCTTCCATACACCGGCCTCGCGCCGGAACACGACGAGCTGATGATAGGACTCGCTGGTCTCAGCGCCGCTCTTCAGCACCTTGATCTTGCTGGTCGATTCCGAGCGCACCCAGGCCATGTCGCCGTGGATCTCGGCCTCCTTGATGTCGAAACGCAGGCTGACCCGGAGCGTGGCGAACACTTCCTTGTAGGCGGTGCGCAGGGCGGCATGGCCGACGGCGGCCGGGAAGTCGGGCCGCACGTAGACGCCGTTGTCGGTATAGAGCGAGACCAGCGCCTCGACATCGTTGGCCTGCAGGGCAACCGCGTACTTCTGCATGATCTCGACCGGTCCTTCGCCGGCAGCGGAGGTTCGTCCGGCGAGAGCGGCGACGGCTGGTGCAGCAAGCAGCAAGCGGCGATGCAGGACGGTCATGGGTTCCTCGGTCAACGGGACTTGGGCAAGATAGCACGACAAGGAGAACGATCATGACCGATCCGCAGCGCCTGGTGCTCTATGGCAGCTTCACCTCGAGCTCGAGCTACAAGCCGATGCTGTTCCTGGTGCTCGCCGGCCTGCCATTCTCCTTCCGCACGGTCAACCTCAAGAACGGCGTGCAGAAGCAGCCGGAACACCTTGCCCGCAATCGCTACGGCCAAGTACCGGTGCTGCAGCATCGCGGCCTGACCCTGGTGATGTCTAACGTGATCCTCGACTATCTCGCGCGCATCACGGGCAAGTTCGAGCCGGCGAGCGAGCAGGAGCGCTGGCGCGCCCGCGAGTGGCTTTCCTGGGAGAACGACGCCATCCAGAACGTGGCGCGCGTGCGCCACTTCGCACGCTTCCGGCCCGACATCGAGCCGGCCATCGTCAACTACTTCAAACCCGGCGCGGAAGCCGCGCTCGACTTCATCGACAAGAGCCTGGCCGGCCGGCAATGGCTGGTGGGCGATGCCTGCTCGATCGCCGATATCGGCTGCTGGGGGCGCATGGTGTTCATGGCCGAGGGCGGCATGTCACTCGACAGCCGCCCCAACGCGCGCGCCTGGCGCGACCGGCTGATGGCGATGAAGGGCTTCGCGCTCCCCTACGATCTCATTCCCAAAAAGGACGCCGAAATCAACGGATGAAGCCCGCGATGCAGGAACGGCGTCAATAATCCCACTCCATCTTGGCGCCGACCTTGTCGTTCGAATCGGCGCCCACCGCGCCCTCGATCTTGGTGTGTTTCAGCACCTCGATCTCGACCACCCCGCGCGTGGACGTGGTGGTCGTGCCCTGCTCGGCGCCCACATAGACGCCCGGCGCGACGTAGCGGCCGCCCTGCAACGCGGTGCCCCCGAGGTCGGACGAGGAACCCGACGAGGACGACGAGGAGGCGCTGCTGGAGGAACCGACGCCCAGCTGATCGAGGCCGAGGCTCCGGCGCAGGCGCCCAAAGAAGCCGGAGGCGACCGGCGTACCGCCGGTCAGCTCGGACACGGCCTGCGCCGCCATCAGAATCTCGCTCGGAGTGAGGCTGGCCGACGGCTTGCCAAACAGCAGCATCGCCATCGCCTCGTCCTGCGGCAGCTCGGGCGAAGAGGTGAGCGCGATCTTGGGGGCGCGCGAGGTGCCGGTGATGTCGATCTCGATGGTGGTGGACTCGACGGTCGTCGTGGCGGCGAAGTCGAGCAGTGGATCGATGGTCGTGGCGCTTACCAGCGAGACATTGCCGCGCGTGAAATCGAGGGTGTGCCCCGCGAGACTGAAAGTGCCGCGCCGGAGCGTCAGGCTGCCCAACACGGAGGGATGCGAGGGATCGCCGGCCACGGTGAACTGGCCGCCCACCTCGGCATTGAGACCGCGGCCGCGCACGAAGATCGCCTGCGGCGCGCGCACCTGCAGGGCGAGCCGGATCCCGTCACGTGCCGGTCCGGGCTTGGACGATGCGGCCGCCGAGGGCAGGGTCAGTCCGTTGTTGGGCGACGTGCCGTTGATCTCGCGCACCGCCAGCACCGGATAGTTCGCCGCCTGCGATACGCCGATGCCGATCTCGGCCCGGTCGATAGTCACCGGGCCGCTCACGTCCAGGCCATTGGCAACCGAGCCGGTTACCCTGATGTCGCTCGACACTGTCGCCGCCAGATCGGGCCGGTTGGCGACCAGCGCCTTGCGTGCGCTGACGGCAAGTTGCACTGGCATGTCCTTGTCGAGGCGCACCGTGCCGGTCGCGGTGATCTCCCCGTTGCGTGCGGTCTGGAAGGAAAGCCGCTGCAACTGCATCGTCTCGCCCTGGAGCGCGATGGTGCCCTGGCCATTGCTGAGGCGAAGGCCGGTATCGGGCAAGGTGAGAGCCACGTTGGCGATCGAGATCGTGCCTGTGCCGCTCATCGTCTCGCCGTTCACCGTCAGCACGAGATCGGGCCGCACTGTTCCAGACACGTTGCGCAGACTGTTGCCCAGCGCCGCCGCGAAGGGCGCCATGTCGAGATTGCCGCGGACGGCGACCTTGGCCCGCAACGCAGCGCGCCCCTGGGGTAAGGTCGCCTCGCCCTTGAGCGACAGCCTGCTGGCGGAGCCGGCAGCGACGCTGGCATCGAACGTCGCCTGCTGACCCGTCAGGCTCGCGCTGCCCTGCAGCGCAAGCGCGGGGATGAGCGCGGTCTGCTCTTTTCTCAGCCGCAGGCCGTTCGCGGCGTACGTTGCCTGGATCCTGGGCGCCGCAAGTGCGCCGGTGACATGGAGCTTGGCCTGCACGATACCGTCGACCTTGGTGCCCGGCGCGAAGGCTTCGAGCAGAGCAAACGGCAATTGCGCGATCTGGATTGTGAGATCGCTATTGGCCGAGTCGAGCGCGCCAGCGATCGTCACTCGGCCGCTGCCGATCGCGAGCGATGCCGGCGCGATGGAAGTGCGCGGGCCCGCCGCCGTGATCTTCGCTGGCGCCGCCAAAGCGATCGGTATGCCGCGGTACTTCCCGGCAAGGCGCTCGATCGTCAACCGCGCTTCATCGCTCGCCGTCTCGAGCTTGGCCGAGAGCGCTGCGCTCGCCCCCTGACCCGTCGCATTCAAATCCACGCCCATGTTCTCGCGATTGCCCTTCACTGTGGCATTGACCTGACCAAGGCCTTCGACGCCGCTCATGCCGGCGATCTTCATCGTCGCATCGGTCTCGGCTTTGCCCAGCGGATCGACCACCGTTGCGTCGAGTTGCAGATTGGCTGCGCCAACTCCCTCTCCGCGCAGGCGCGTGCCGTGCACGGCGATGCGCAGCTTGCCGGCGGGGTCGGGTTCGGTCGCGATATCGACGTCGAGTGCGCCCGCGAGGTCGGCCCCCAGCACGGGCTTCAGGTCCTCGAGCTTCGTCATGGCGAGGTGGCCGGAGCCAGTCGTGCCCTGCGGCGTGACGGTCAGATCGTGCACATCGATAGTGGCACTCGCCCAATGACCTTGGATTGACGGCGCCAACAGGCTGCCGTCGGCACGGCGCGTAAAGTCGGCGGAAAGCCCCAGGCTTTGATCGGCGACCGTGCCCTCGGCATTCACCTTACCGTGCGCTTCGTCGGCGCTGTAGGCGAGCGAGGCCTTGACCGTGCCCGATCCGGTGAGACCGGGCTGCAGTTGCGCGAGATCCGGCAGGGCGACCGACAATGCCAGTTCACCGGCGCGGGCCGCACCATGACCGCTTGCATCGAAAGTCGCGCGGTCGCTGTCGACCTTCGCACCGTCGAGCTGCCAGTCGCCGTCGCTCTTGTAGCGGCCCTTGCCGCTCAGTCGCAGGTTTTGCTGTGCAAGCGGCGGTGGAAGCCCCGGCACGCTGAGATCGTCGACAGTACCCCGCCAGCTCACTCCCACACCGTCGCGGCTGGTGTTCAGCGTGAGATCGACATGGGTGCGGCCCTCGAGCGGCATGCCTGCCAGCGCCGAGAACGCCGCCAAGTTTGAGCCATCGATCGACAGCGTGGCATCACCTGCCTGCGTCGTAGGCCGATAACTGCCCGTGCCTTTGATGTGCGCAAGCGGCGAGGCCAAATCGAGGCTATCGACAGAAATCCGCCCGTCACGCAACAGACCGAGCTTGGCGGCAAGGTCGACGTGCACCGGTCCCAACAATTGGGCGTAAGCCACGTCATCGGCCGAGCCGGCGATCGTTGCCGAGCCCGACGGCTGCGCCTTGAGACCGCGCAGCGCAGTCTTCAGATCAAGGTGCAGATTGTGCCAGTCGGCGCCGCCCAAACGATCCCTGACCGGCTCCGCCGACGCCATGTCGAAGGCGGCCGTGGCATCGAGCTTGTCGGCGGTCACATCGTAAATGCCGGAAGTGCTCACGCGGGCCCCACCGAGCGCATGCGATTGAGCCCCGAGGTCGAACGTCACCGATCGATTGCCGTTGCTGGTCCGCCAATGCGCCAGCCCGCTCGCTGAGAGTACATCCTGCGCCGACGCCATGAGCTCCGCGCTGCCATTGTCGCGATCGCCCCTGGCGACCAGCTTAGCCGACACCTGGTCGAGATCGGGTCGCCCAGCGAGCGCCGCGACGATGCCGCCCTTGCCGGGTTCCTCGAGCGCAACGTGGCCATTTGCCGAGAGCGTGCCGAGATCGAAGGCGAGATCGGACGTGACGTGCCCAGCCGGTCCATCGGTGCGATCGAGGGCGATCTTCAGGTGGCTTGGCGTGCCGGCGGCTGCCAAAAGGACCGAGCCCGCAAGCTTCCAGTGCGAATCCACGCCGGCGGCAAGCTCGGGACCGATATGGATATCCGGAATCTCGACCGATTGCAGGTCGAGGCCGAGCGGCAAACCCATTCCGCCGGAAGATGAGGGTGCGTTGGACGTGTTCGCCGGTGCGGCCGGTGGGCGCAGGATTTCGAGGCGTGCCGCCGAGAGATCGCCAATCCGGACCCGCCCGGTGAACAGCGACGCGAACGACCAGCGCAGTTTGGCCTTGTCGGCGCGCAGCCAGATACCTTGCCCGTCGGCGATGGTGACGCGATCGACGCGCAAGTCGGTCGGGAAGAAGCCCTCAAGACCAGAGATCTCGACGCGGCTGTCGGGCGAGGAAGCAAGCGACGTCGCGAGATTGGCGACCGTGCGTTGGCCAACCGACGTCTGGAAGCTCGCGAACAGCAGGACAAGGACGGCTGCAATCCCGCCTGCCGACCAGGCCAGGACGCGGCGCCACCGCATCAGAAGGCCTGCCCCAGGCTCACATAGACGCCGAACGGCGCATCGCCGGGACGCGGGTTGAGCGGCACGCCGACATCGAGCCGCGCCGGCCCGAAGCTCGTGTAGTAGCGCACGCCCGCGCCGGCGCCGAGGCGCGGCGAGAGATCGCCGAAATTGGGGAAAGTCTCGCTGTAGGCGCTGCCGCTGTCGATGAACGCGACCGCGCCAAACGACTTGCCGATGCGCTGGCGGAACTCGAGATTGGCCTCAACAAGACTGGCGCCGCCCAACGGATTGTTGAAGGCATCGCGCGGGCCCGCGCTCTGGTAGGCGAAGCCGCGCACCGAGCCGCCGCCGCCGGCATAGAACAGCTTGTCGAACGGAATGGCGGCATTGGTGCCGCCGGGAATCGTGCCGAGCGATGCCCGGGCTGCGATCACCGAACGCCCATCGCCGCTCACGTTGATGTAGCTCGTACCGGTCAATCGCGCGATGGCGAAGATGTCGTTGTTGTTGATCGCGTCGACATAGGGCGTGAGATCAAAGGTGATGCGATAGCCGTGCGTGGCGTCGACCAGGCTGTCGGCTTCGTTCAGCAGCACCTGCATCGGCAGGCCATAGAGATTGTAGTAGTTGAGGATGCCGAAGCGGGTGATCTGGGACCACTCGGTGCTTATGCCGACCTTCACCTCCCAGTGCCGCGACAGGACGCGATCGAGACCGACGCCCACAGTCACCGCCTTGCGCCGATAGGCGGGAAAGATCTGGTCGACCGCCGCGGCGTCTGCCGTCGCGTCCTGGCCGCTGAGCCACCAATCGGGTTTGCGGAAATCGGCCTTGAAGGCGTAGCCAAAATCGCCGAATGCGCTCGAGCCATTGAAGATGTTGTTCACCGCCGCCGACAGCTTCAGGCTTTCGGCTTCGCCGAACAGGTTGCGGTGCATCCAGTAGGCATTAACGCCGGCGCCAAGCTGCGTCTCATAGGTGACGCCGAAGCCGATCGTTCGTGGCAGGCGATCGTGCAGCTCGACATCGATCGGCAGCTCGCCGTTCGGGCTGAGCTGGTCGGCGGGGGTGATGCGAACCGCACTGAAGACCCCGAGACCCATCAGCCGGTCGCGCAGGGCATCCACCTTTTCGGGCCTGTAGGGCTCTCCTGGCTGGAACGGCACGCGCTTCTGCAGGTAGTCGGTATCGATCTTCTGCGTGCCGGAGAAATGAACCGGGCCCATCGTCGCCACCGGACCAGGACGAACGACGAAGGTGACATGCGCCTCGCGCGTGGCATGGTCGACCACGATGTCGCGGTGGCTGATCGCGGCCAGCGCATAGCCCTCGCCCCGTACGATCTCCAGAATCTGCTTCTCGGCCGCGAGGATGTCAGAAGCGTCCGCCGGGGCGCCCTGCCGCAGAGCGAGCTTGCTGAGATCGAGCGGCGGATAGCCGACCACGTTGGATGGGCCCTCGATGTCGACGTCGGCGACGCGGTAGACCGGGCCGGTCGCAACATCCATGTCAAAATTGATCTTCTCCGACTCGGGCCGGGAGTCGATGGCATCGAGCGCCGCCGGATCGCCGACTGGCTGGTTGGCAACCACCGCCCGCACCCGCGCATCGTAGAAGCCGCGCGACCGCAATGCCGACGCCACGCGCGCCCGCCGCGCCTGAACGGCCTGCAACAGCGAGACGCTGTCGCCCGACAACGGCTCGTCCTTGTCCAAATCCTCGCTCAGCTTCTTGAGCTCGTCGGCCATGCGCTGGTCCCCGATGACCTTCAGGGTGATTCCGGCCGTGCGCGCGTCGGCAGCATCGGATAGCAGCAGGGTCGCTGCCGTCACGATCAACAGGCGTCCAAGCCAGAAGGGGCCGGTTCGCCGTTGCATGCTGTGTGTTTTGCCGGCGAACATGGCAACAGTATGAAGGCCTAACGCCCGAAACGCGTTTCGGATGCGCTAGCCGAGACGCAAAGTCCGCAATCTCGGATCGAGCAGATCGCGCAGCCCATCGCCCAGCATGTTGAGGCCTAGCACCGCGAGTGCAATCGCGAGCCCGGGCCATACGGCAAGCTCGGGCGCCTGGAAAATATAGGTCTGGGCATCGCGCAGCATGCCGCCCCATGACGGCGTCGGCGGCTGCGCGCCCAGCCCGAGATAGGAAAGCCCCGCTTCGGCGAGGATCGCCACGGCAAACTGGATCGTGGCCTGCACGATCAGCACGCTCATGATGTTGGGCAGCACGTGTCGCAGAGTGATACCGAGCGGTCCCCGCCCCATGGCGATCGCCGAACGCACGAAATCGCGGCCCCACATGGCGAGCCCGGCGCCCCGCGTCACCCGCGCGAACACCGGAACGTTGAAGATGGCAATGGCCAGAATCGCATTCTGAGCGCTCGCGCCCAGCACCGAGGTGATCAGGATGGCGATCAGGACCGCCGGGAAGGCGAAGATGAGATCCGACGTGCGCGACAGCGCCTCGTCGACCCAACCGCCGCGCGCCGCGGCCCAGGCGCCGAGCGTCACGCCCGCCGACATGCCGAGCACAACGGCGATCAGCCCGACCGTGATCGAGGTCTGAGCACCGACCATGATGCGCGAGAGAACGTCACGACCCAAATGATCGGTGCCCAGCCAGTGCGCCGCCGTCGATGGCTGCAGCTTGAGGCGCATCTGCAGGTCGTCGACCGGATAGGGCGTCCATACGAGCGATACCAAGGCCGTACCGACGAACAGGATCAGCAGCACGCTGCCGATCTGGAAGCCGACGTGGTGACGGGCACGGGCAAGGAGTGCGCTCATGCGCGAATCCGCGGCCGTGGATCGAGCAGTGCGTAGGCGGCATCGACCAGCAGGTTGACCGCCAGCACTAGGATGGTGAACAGGATCACCACGTTCTTGATGACGATGAGATCGCGGTTGTTGATCGAGTCATAGACGAGCTGGCCGACGCCGGGCAGGCGAAACACGCTCTCGATGATCACCGCGCCCGCGACCAGGAAGCCCGCAATCAGGCCAGCAATTGTCGTCACCGGGATCAGCGCGTTGCGTAGCGCGTGCCGAAACAGCACCGTTCGCTCGGATGCACCCTTGGCCCGCGCGGTGCGGACGTAATCCTCGCGCAAGGTGTCGAGCATGGACGAGCGTGTCACGCGGGCCAGAATCGCGATCTCGCTCAAGGACAACGCGAAAGCCGGCAGGATCAACGACAGCAGCGATCTGCCCGGATCGTGCGACCAACCGGGAAAGCCGCCGGCCGGAAAGATCTGCCACGTCACGGCGAACAGCAGAACCAGCACGATGCCGAACCAGAAGTTTGGCACCGAGATGCCGATCTGGGTGAAGCCCATGACGCCCCAATCGCCGGCCTTGCCGTGCTTCCAGGCGGCGAAGACACCGAGCGGCACGGCAATCACCAGCGCCAGAGTCAGCGCCAGCGCACTGAGCGGCAACGTCACCAGCAGACGGTCGCCCAGCAGCCGCGCCACCGAGGTGCCGTAGGCATGGCTGATGCCGAGATGGAAGGTGAGAAGCCCGCCGATCCACTGGAAATAACGCACCGGCAGCGGCTGGTCGAAGCCGTACTCGTGGCGCAGCGCGGCCAGCGTATCGGGGCGCGCCTCGGTGCCCAGCATGACCAGCGCCGGGTCGCCGGGCAGCACTTCGACGATCGCGAACACCACGATCGTCGCCAACACGAGGGTGATCAGAGCGGCGAACAGCCGCCGGGAGAGAAATTCGATCACGCCTTCCAGTGCACGACGGCCAGATAGTCCGACGGCGTCGGCGCGTTCTCCCACATGCCGACCAGGTCCTTCTTCCACACGCCGATCTTGGCGAGCTGGTAGAGGTAACCGTTCACCGCATCCTTGGCGATGATGCGCTGGCAGTCCTTCAGGAGCTCGTCGCGCATGGCGAAGTCGGTGGCCTCAATGACCTGCTTCCATTTCGCCTTGAACGCATCGGAGTGATAGTTCCAGTAGTAGTCGTCACGGGCGTAGCGATCGAGGTCGTTGGCCTCGGTGTGAGCGACGATCGTGAGATCGTAGTTCTTGCCCTTGAACACTTCGGCCAGCCACTGCGGCCACTGCAGTTGCGTGATCGCGATCTTGATGCCGATCTTGGCCATCTGCGCCGCGATCACCTCGCCCGCACGCTGCGCGTAACCGACCGGCGGCAGCTTGAGGCTCGCCTCGAAGCCGTTGGGATGGCCCGCTTCCTTGAGCAGCGCCTTGGCCTTGGCAATGTCGAGCGGATAGGTGCCGGTAAGATCGATGTAGGCCTTGTTGTGCGGCGGGAAGAAGCTGCCGATCGGGGTGCCGTAGCCCGACTCGGCGTCGATCAGCTCCTTGCGGTTGATGGCGTGCGCCATCGCCTGGCGTACCCGGAGATCGTCGAATGGCTTCTTGCCGTTGTTGGTCGCCAGGATCACCTCGCCCTCGGTCGTGCCGACGACGACGACGAAGCGCTGGTCCTTCTTGATGCGCTCGACCAGCTCGGGCGCCTGGAAGCCGGGGAAGGCGTCGATGTCGCCCGCCAGGAGCGCGCTCACCTGCGCCGAGGGATCCTTCACCACCTTGTAGATCACGGTGTTCAGCTTGATCGCGGCCGGATCACGATAGGTCGAGGCCTTGGCGAGGGTGATCGAATCGCCTTCCTTGCGTTCCTTGAAGGCGAACGGGCCGGTGCCGATCGGATGCTTGTCGTTGGTCGCCGCCGACTTGGGATGCATGACGCCGGCGTCGCCCAGGGACAGATTGTAGAGCATGTAGGAGTTGGGTGACTTCAAGGTCACCTTGACCGTCGATGGATCGACCGCCTCGACCTTGTCGATGTCGGTATAGAGCGCCTTGCCAGGCGCCGTCGAATCGGCGGCGAACAGGCGATCGAGCGAGAACTTCACGACCGAGGCGTCGAGCATCTCGCCGTCATGGAACTTCACGCCCTTCAAGAGCTTGAAGACGTATTCCTTGCCGTCGGACGAGATGGTCCAGCTTTCGGCCAGGCCCTTCACGATGTCGCCGTTGCGATTGATGCGGCCCAGGCTCTCGAACACGTTGGGGCAGGTGAGCGAGCGAATGGCCGCTGCGGCGTTCTTGGTCGGGTCGAGCACAGGCGGCTCGAGCGAGATGCCGATCACCAGCCTGTCCTTGGCCTCGGCCCAGACTTCGGGCCCGAAACTGAAAGCAGCGGCCGCAGCGCCGGCAGCGCCGAACAGTTGGCGGCGGGAGAGAGCGTTCACCTTGTAGATCCTCCGTCGAAGCTCAGCCAGTCTATCAGCGACCAAACACGTCCCGCCAGCTTCGCGCCGCGCCCAGGGTCTCGGCGTGATAGACGCCGCGGGCCACGGCACGGGCAAGACAATCCGCAGCCAGCGTACCCAATTCGCCCAGCGCCAGCGGATCGACGCCGAGATCGTGGCGTCCCGTGGCGACGGCAAAGACCGTGTCGCCATCGGCGGGCGTATGCGCCGGCCTGATGGCGCGCGCGATTCCATCCTGCGCCATCACGGCAAGCCGCTCGGCCTGCGCCTTGCTGAGGCGCGCGTTGGTCGCCACGACGGCGATGGTGGTGTTGGCGCGCGGATCGGCGCGCACCGGATCGCTCCGGTCATGCGCCACCTGAAGCCCGAGCTTGCGTTGCGGCGGCGGCAGACCACCGAACTCATCGTGCTGTTCCAGCGCCCACGCCCAGAAATGGGGCCCCTCGCCCATCGTCGCGTATCCCACCGAGTTCACCGCCACGAGCGCGCCTACCTGCAGCCCGCCCGCGGGATCGACTGCCGACGCGCTGCCCAGTCCGCCCTTGAGGTGCCCTGCGCGGGCGCCCATGCCCGCACCTGCATTGCCTAAGGCGAAGTCCTTCGCCGCCTTGTCCGTCGCCCGGTAGGCAAGCTCGCGATAAGGCGGCCAGTCCCACTCCTTGTCGCCACCGTTCAGCAGATCGAAGAGAATCGCTGTGGGCACGATGGGCACGATGGCAGAGCCGACAGTGAGGCCTTGGCCGCGCTCGCGCATCCAGCGCATGACGCCGTCGGTCGAGGACAGTCCAAAGGCCGACCCGCCGGAGAGGCAAATCGCATCGACACGATCGACCCGGTGAACCGGTTTGAGCAGTTCGGTATCGCGCATGCCCGGCGCGCCGCCGCGCACATCGACGGAAGCGACGGACGGTGTCTCGCAGCGCACCACGGTCGTGCCGGAACGCAAGCGCCGATCCTCGGCATTGCCGACCAGGATGCCATCGACGTCAGTGATGAGATTGCGCGGGCCCGGTTTGAGCATGGTCAGTCGAGCTGCAGGGTGAGCGCCTTGAGGTACGCCGTCTCGGGCAGACCGGGATGCACCGGATGGTCGAGCGCCGCGCCCGAGCTCTTGAGGATGCGCCCGGTGCGCTCGGCGTCGCGCAAGCCGCGCCGCATCTGCTCGGCAAACAACGGAGGATCCACGAGATGCGAGCAAGACGCGACGAAAAGAAAACCGCCTTGCGCGACCAGCGGCGCGGCCAGCCGCACCAGCTTGCGGTAGCCCTGTGCGCCGGTCTTGAGATCCTTGCGGCTCTTCACGAACGCCGGCGGATCGCAGATGACGACCCCGAACTTTCGCGCCTGCGTGCCGCCGAGCTTCTCCAGCGCCTCGAAGGCCTCCGCCTTGTCGAAGCTCATCGTCCTGTCGACGCTGTTCAGCGCTGCCGCCTGTTTGGCCGCGCCGAGCGCTGTCGCCGAGCGATCGATGCAAGTGACATGACGGGCGCCCTCCTTGGCGGCCAGCACGCCGAAGCCGCCGGAGTAGCTGTAGACATCGAGAACGTTGGCGTCCTTCGCCAGCGCCGCCATGAACCGGCGATTGTCACGCTGGTCGTAGAACCAGCCGGTCTTCTGGCCTTCCGACAGGTCGGCCACGAACCTGGCGCCGTTCTCGACGAGCTCGATCGGACCACCATTGCCCTTGGCGACCACCACCTCGCGCTTCAGGCCTTCCAGCTCACGCACCGGCGAATCGTTCTTGAGGACGATCGTCGCGGGCGACAGCTCGGCCTCCAGTGCCTCGAGCAGCACCGGCGTCAGTCGGTCCATGCCGGCGGTATTGACCTGCACGACGAGCGCATCGCCGAAGCGATCGACGATGACGCCCGGCAGGCCGTCGGCTTCGGCATGGATCAGCCGATAATACGGCACGCCGATCAGCCGGTCGCGCAACGCCGTGGCGCGGGCGAGCCGACGGCCAAGGAACAGTGCATCGACGGTGGCCTCGGGATTGGAAGTGAGGAGGCGCACGGCAATCAGCGAGTGCGGGTTGAAGGTCGCCAGGCCGAGCGCCTCACCGCCCGGCGCGCGCAGGATCACCAGCGACCCCGCGGGAATCGCCTTGGCGTCGGCGTCCATCAGGATCTCGTTGGAGAAGGCCCAGGGATGGCCCGCGCGCACGCGGCGATCCTCGCCCGCCCGCAAGATGACACTCGGCAGTTTTGCCGCCACCTGATCAGCCCCCTTTGGCGACGCCATCGCGCCGCGGATCGGCGGCCCCGTCCCAGCCATCGCCCGCGCGGCGAATGGCCGTCAGGCCGCCATCATGCCGGCGGACTTGTACTTCATGGCCCAGCGCGCGCAAGGCGTCCGCTTTGGCCGGGAGGTCGCCCCGGTCCTCGAGCTCAGTCGGCCCATTCATGTTGATCACGCGCGGCAGGTCGAGGGCGGCCTGGGCCGACAGGTTCCAATCGAGCATGCCGATCAGCGCCTGTAAGGTGTCACCGATGATGCGCGCTCCGCCCGCCGAACCGACCGCCAGCACCAGTCGGCCGTCCTGGTTCAACACGAAGGTCGGCGACATCGACGAGCGCGGCCGCTTGCCAGGCTGCACGCGGTTGGCGACCGGCTGGCCGTTGCGCTCGGCGACCGGAGAAAAATCGGTGAGCTCGTTATTGAGCACGAACCCGCCGACCATCATCTCAGCTCCGAATGGCGCCTCGATCGTGGTGGTAAAGGCGACGGCGTTGCCCCAGCGATCGACGATCGTCATATGGCTTGTGCCGTGCTCGACGTAGCCCGCCTCGACGGGCTTGTCGCGGCTCATCGCTCGGTCGGGCGAGATCAGCTTGCGGCGCTGCTCGATATAGGCCGGCTCGAGCAGCTTGGCGACCGGCACCGGCACGAACGCCGGATCGTCGACATAGTGCGCGCGGTCGGCAAATATCAGGCGGCTTGCTTCGGCGATGAGATGCAGAGCGCGGACGGAATTGGGCTGCTCATGCGAGAGTCCGAAGGGCTCAAGCAGCGCCAGCGCCTGCAGGATGGCGAGACCACCCGACGACGGCGGCGGCATGCCGCAGACGATCCAGATGCGATAGGGACCGCACAGGGCGTCGCGCTTGAGCGGCTTGTAAGACGCAAGGTCGTCGAGCGACAGCGTGCCGGGCCGTACATGGCCGCGCACGCGCTTCACGATCTCTTCGGCGATCGGCCCCTTCTGCAGCGTGGTTGCGCCGTGCTCGGCGACCAGCTGCATCGTTTCGGCAAGCGGGAGATTGACCACTCGGTCACCCTGTTTCTTGGGCGTACCGTCGGAATTGTAAAAGGTCGCACGCGCCTCGGGATCGCCGGCGAAGGATTTGATCGTTGCCAGCCATTCGGCCAAACGCGGCGATACGGGAAAGCCGTCGCGCGCCAGTGCGATTGCCGGCTTGAATAGCTGCACCCAGGCGAGCTTGCCGTGCTCCTTGTGCGCCAGCTCGAGCAGCGCTACCGCGCCCGGCACGCCAACCGAGATCCCCGAGGCAACGGCCTGGCGGAACGGCAGCGCCTTTCCGTCCGCGCCCAGGAACATCGTCGGCCTGGCACCGGCCGGTGCCGTCTCGCGGCCGTCATAGATATCGATCTTGTGGGTCTCGCCGTCGTAGTAGAGCAGGAAGCCGCCGCCACCCAGGCCGGACGCCTGAGGTTCGACCACACCCAGCGCCATTTGTACGGCAACCGCGGCATCGAGCGCTGTGCCGCCCTTCTCGAGCACCGCCAGCCCTGCCTCGACGGCCAGCGGATGGGCGGCCGCCACCATCTCACGCGGCTCGGCCCGCGCGGCACAGGCGACGAACAGCCCGACGACGCAGAGCAGCCGCTTCGTGCGCCTCATGCGCGACGCGCGACGATGAACAACCGGCGGAAGGGAAAGAGCGTGATGCCGTCGGGCCGCGTTGGATAGGCCTTGGCCAGCAGCTTTGCGTAAGTGTCGTAGAACGCCTGGCCCTGCTCCTTGTCGAGCAGTTGCAGGTAGGGTCTGAGCCCGGTGCCGGCGGTGTATTGCGCCACCGGATCCTTCCCGGTGAGCGGCTGCTGGTAGATCGTCTCCCAGACGTCGAGCTGCGAGGAGAGTGGCTTCAGCACATCGTAATACTTCGCGGGCTCGGCCACCGGCGGCAGGCCCTGCACGCTCTTGAGCTTGTCCCACCACGGCCCCCCTTGCGCCGCTTCCTTCATCAGCGCGTGACTCGGCGCCTCATGGTTGCGCGGCATCTGGATCGCCATCTGGCCGCCCGACGGCAGCGTCTGAAGGAGTCCGGGAAAAAGATCGATGTGCCCGCTGACCCACTGATAGGCGGCATTGCTGTAGAGGATCGAGGGCGGCAGCCCGGGCTTGAAGTGCCGCAAGTCTCCCTTGGCGAAGCTCAGCCGGGCGTCTTTGGTCTCCGAGCGCGCCTTGGCGAGCATCTCCTCCGATGAATCGATGCCGATCACTGGGCTTTCGGGAAAGCGCTGCGCCAGGATGCGCGCGATGTTGCCAGCGCCGCAGCCCAGATCGTAGATCGCGTGACCGGCGCGTGCGCCATTGGCGGGATCGAGCCGGCTCATCAGATCGAGCGCCGGCTGCATGCGGGCGTCGGAGAATTTGAGATAAAGGTTGGCGTCCCAGACCGGCGATCTTCTTTCAGCCATGGCGGACATTCATTTCTCCTCGAAGGCCGCGTCGACCGGCACGCGATAGGCATTGACGATCTTGTTGCCCTTCTGCGCCGCCAGCACCACGGCCATGAACTCAGCATGCATCTCTTCGCTCATCCCCTTCTGGCGCGCCATGGCGCCGTGCGAGGCGATGCAATAGTCGCACTGATTGGTGATGCTCACCGCGAGATAAATTAACTCCTTGGTGAGAGGATCGAGCTTGCCCGGCGCGAACGCCGCCCGCATCTCCTCGGCGAAGCGCTCCATCACCTCGGGGTCGCGGGCGAGCGCCTTCCAGACATTGTTGATGCTGGCGGGATCGATGCCGCGGGCCTGGGCAATGCCCTCGACGACGGCCTTGGCACGCGGCGCCATGTCCTTGTACTCGATAAGCTTGGCCATGGCATTCTCCCGTGCGTGAAACCTCAATACATGTGCTGGCCGCCGTTGATCGAGAGCGTCGAGCCGGTGATGAAGCCCGCATCGTCGGAGACGAGGAACACCACGCCGCGGGCGATCTCGTCGGCCTTGCCGAGGCGGCCGACCGGAATCTTGGCGACGATCTTCTCCAGCACAGGCGCCGGCACCGCCGACACCATGTCGGTGTCGGTGTAGCCCGGCGCAATGGCGTTCACCGTGATGCCCTTGGCCGCGCCTTCCTGCGCCAAGGCCTTGGTGAAGCCGTGGATGCCGGACTTGGCGGCGGCATAGTTGACCTGGCCATACTGGCCGCCCTGGCCGTTGATCGAACCGATATTGACGATGCGGCCAAAGCCGCGCGCATTCATGCCGTCCCAAACGGCTTTGCAGACGTTGAAGCAGGAGCCGAGATTGGTGTCGATCACCGCGTCCCACATCACGCGGTCGAGCTTGCGCATCGTCGAATCGCGCGTGATGCCGGCGTTGTTGACCACGATCTCGATCGGACCGAGTTCTTTCTCGATTCGCGCCACTGCTGTCTTGACCGCCTCGAAATCGCTCACATCGAACTTGTAGACGGGAATGCCGGTTTCCTCCTTGAAGGAGGCAGCGGCGACGTCGTTTCCGGCGTAATTGGCGGCGACCTGATAGCCACGCAACTTCAACATCCTCGAAATGGCAGCACCAATGCCGCGCGTTCCACCCGTCACCAACGCAACACGTCCCGCCATGCGCTCCTCCTTCTTCTGGAGGAGCACTCTAGCCCGATTTCAGTCGCACGCCATCTCGGGCTGCTGCGCCAGGTCGACGGCGCGCGACATCCAGATGACAAGCGCCTGGAGGGCGAAGCCTGCGACCGCGAGGTAGAGACAGGCCTCGGCGCCCCACACGCCGCCCACCACAGCGCCCAGGCCGGCGCCCAGCGGGCGTGCGCCATAGGCCATGATGTTGATCGCCGAGACGCGACCCAGCAGGCGCGGCGGCGTCACCGACTGGCGGAGCGTCGTGGTGCTGATCACCCACAGGATCGGACCGGCGCCGAGCAGGAAGAAGCTGAGGCCGGCCAGGATCGGCGTGGCGATCACCGTCGTCATTGCCATCACGCCGGCAGAGACGAGGCCCGCGATCGGGCCGAGGCCGATCACGACTCCGAACGAAATCGACCGCATGACGCGCGTGGCGAACAACGCTCCCACCACCATGCCGACGCCGTACATGCCGAGGACGATGCCGACGCCCGACGCCGACAGGCCGAGATGGTGCACCGCATAGGGCACGAACACGGCGAGGATCAGGAACGAGGCGGTGTTGAAGATGAACTGCGTCACGAACACCGGCCGCAGCAGGTCGTGGTTGAACACGAAGGCCGCACCTTCCTTGATCTCCCGCCAGGGATGGCGCCTGGGCAGGGGCGCGCGCTGCGGTTCGGCGAGGCCCGAGAGCAGGACGACGGCGACCGCCGACAACGACGCCGCCACGCCGAATGCAGGACCAGCGCCAATCCAGCCGACCAGCAGCCCGCCCAGCGCCGGACCGGCGGCAAATGCCACGGTGCGCGCCAATTCGATTCTCGCATTGGCGGCCGGCAACTGCTGCGGCTGTACCAGCGATGGCACCAGCGCCGGTGCGGCGACGCTGTAGACGACGGTGCCGCACACGGCCACGAAGCCCAACAACGCCAACAGCGGCATGCTGAGCAGGCCGAACCAGATCGCAGCGAGGATACCGAGCAGCGCCAGCGCGCGCAGGGCTTCGGCCCCGGCCATCAGGAAGCGACGCGACAGGCGATCGGCCAGCAGGCCGGCCGGGATCGCAAACAGCACGAACGGCAGGGTGAGCGCGGTCTGCAGCGCGCCGGTCTGCCCCTCGCCCGCGCCCAGCAACAGCACGGCAACGATCGGCGCAGCCGCCAGGGCGATCTGCTCGGCCGACTGTGCGGCGAGATTCGACCAGGCAAGGCGATTGAATGTGCGCGGCAGTGAGACAGGGGGCATCGGAAGCTCCTTCGGTTCGTTGAAGCGAACCTAGGGGTCACGATCCATTGGCTCTATCCGTGCTCCGCCGCGTATTCGGTCGAATTGCGCGCAGCTCGCGGATAGGCGCGTGCAATCGCAGCATCTAAATCCCACGCCGTGGCAAAATCTTACTTCAGTATCATCATCGATCGGCCGGCCGAAGCGGTCTGGCAGATCATCCGACCGTTCGATCACTATGCGTGGGCCGGCGTGACCGGCGAGACGACCATCGAGGGCGGTAAGCAGGGCGATCAGGTATCCGCCGTGCGCATCGTCGATACGGGTAGTGGACGCATCATCCGTCAGAAACTACTCGCCCACTCCGATGTCGAACGCTCCTACACCTACTCGTTCGACGGATGGGTACCCTTTCCTGTCCACGACTATGTAGCGACGATCCGCGTCGCGCCGATCGGCGACGGCAGTGCCCAAGCGTTCGTCGAATGGTGGGCGACATTCGATTGCGCCCTCGAATGGCGCCGCCCCTGGACCGACCATTTCACGAACGAAGGCTTCGCGAAATGGCTGGCTGCACTCAAGACCTTCGCCGAGGTCTAGTTACGCGACTTAGTCGCGCTGCACGCACATGGCGATGCCCATGCCGCCGCCGATGCAGAGCGTGGCGAGGCCCTTCTTGGCGTCGCGCTTCTGCATCTCATAGAGCAGCGTGGTGAGAACGCGCGCGCCCGAGGCGCCGATCGGATGACCGAGGGCGATGGCGCCGCCATTGACGTTGAGCTTGGCCGGATCGAGGCCGAGCTGCTTGCCGACCGCGACCGCCTGTGCAGCGAAGGCCTCATTGGCCTCGACGAGATCAAGATCCTTCACCGTCCAGCCGGCCTTCTTGAGCGCGGCCTGCGAGGCGCTTACCGGGCCGATGCCCATGATCGCCGGATCGACGCCCGTGGTCGCCCACGACACGATCTTGGCGAGCGGCTTGATGCCGCGCTTCTTGGCTTCATCCGCGCTCATCAGGACCAGCGCCGCGGCGCCATCATTGATGCCCGAGGCGTTGCCGGCGGTGACCGTGCCGCCTTCTTTCGTAAAAGCCGGACGCAGCTTGGCCAGCGCTTCGACTGTCGTGCCATGGCGTGGGAACTCGTCGCTATCGACCACGACTTCGCCTTTCCGTGTCTTCACGGTGACCGGAACGATCTCGTCCTTGAAGCGGCCGCTCTTCTGCGCCGCCTCGGCCTTGTTCTGCGACGAGGCCGCGAAAGCATCCTGCTCGGCGCGGGTGATCTGATATTTCTGCGCCACGTTCTCGGCCGTATTGCCCATGTGATAGCCGTGGAAAGCATCCCACAGGCCATCCTTCAGCATGGAGTCGACCATCTTCATCTCGCCCATCTTCACGCCGTCGCGCAGATGGGCAACGTGCGGCGCCTGGCTCATGCTCTCCTGACCGCCGACCACCATGATGTTGGCATCGCCGTTGCGGATCGCCTGCCAGCCGAAGGCCACGGCGCGCAGACCCGAGCCGCAGAGCTGGTTGATGCCGAGCGCGGTCTTCTCGACCGGAATGCCCGAGTTGACCGCGGCCTGACGCGCCGGGTTCTGGCCCTGACCGGCATTGAGGATCTGGCCCATGATGACTTCGTCCACTTCCTCGGGCTTCACCTTGGCGCGCTCGAGCGCGCCCTTGATGGCGACCTTGCCGAGATCGTGCGCCGGCACGCTGCCGAAGGCGCCGTTGAACGATCCGACCGGCGTGCGCGCTGCACTCGCGATGACGATATCCATGGCCTGTACTCCTTGTTCGAACCGCCCTGCGAGCATTCTATAAACCGCCTATCGACCCCGGCAAGGACCCGTCCTGGATCGTCGACCCATCGTCATTGCGCCTTCAGCCAATCGAGCAGCGGCGTCCAGCAAAGCCCGCGCGCGCGGCCACTGACCACCATGCCGATGTGACCGAGCGGCAAGTCGATCCGCGCGGCCTTCTTCAATCCGCGGCCGGGCTCGGCAAGTGCCGCCGCCGACAAGGGCGGCACGATGCGATCGCCTGACGGGATCATGACCAGGGCGGGCTTCGCGATCTTCGAGGGTTCGATGCGCTTGCCGTCGACGATCCATCGGCCGGTGCCGGGCAGATTGTCGCCGTACCACCCGACCAGGCACTCGCGCGCCACCGGACCCGCAAGCGGCGCGCCGCCATTGATCCAATCTTCGAGCAGCACGAACTCACGTGCAGCTTCGCTCGTTTGCTCCAGCCGCAGGAAGCGCTCGAACTTCTTCACCGCGAGCCAGGGATCGAGCGACCAGAACAGGGTCTGCAGCACATCGACCGGCAGCTCACCCACCTTGTCGGCGACCTCGGCCAACATCGGCCCGGCAGACAGCAGGAAGGCATGCCCTGCCTTGTCGGCGTGGAAGTCCCAGGGCGCGGCGAGCAGCGCGAGCGCCGCCACCTTGCGCGGCTGAAGCTTCGCCAACGCAACGCTCAGCGTACCGCCCATGCAGTAGCCCACGACTACCGGCGCCCTGCGCGCTCGCCTGGCGACGAACGCCAACGCCCGACCCAGCCGTGCGAGATACGCGGCCAGATCGAACGAACGCTCCTCGGCGCCGGGCGCACCCCAATCGACGAGATACGGCCGCAGGCCCTCGCCCGCCATCGCGCGCAGCAGGCTCTTCTCCGCGGTGAGGTCGAGTACTTCCCAGCGATTGATCAGCGAGGGCACCACCAGCACTGCGCGCGCTCCGCGCTTGCGCGCGCCGGCATGCGTGGCGCCGTAATCGAGCAGCCGCGTACTGCCCTCGCTCCACACTGGCGGCGGGTTTTCCAGGGTGCGCTCGAAGGGATGGCGGCGATAAGCGACGACGCCTTCGGCCATGCGGTCCATGCGTCGGGCGATCTCGCGATGAAGCGCCGCCTCAAACCGACCGTGCTCGCTCGCCGGGATTTCCTTCAGAAGGTCAGCGGCCGGCGAGCTTCGATTCGAGCTGGGCGATCCGCTCTTCCAGAGCCGCCACGCGCCTTCGGAGCTCGCCCACGTCATTAGCGCTGTTCCCAGATGAAGCGGCAGCGGACGCGGTCCCAGTCGGGGGATGGGCAGCATGCGAGGCACCTTGGGCGGCTTGTATTGCAGACGCAACCTGGGCATTCGCGGCCGCGAACAGCCGCACGATCTGCTCGGTCAGCGCCTGATCGGAGGCAAGGCCGGAAAGCTGGCTCTGCCACAGATCGAGGTAACGTCGCGCCAGCCGGTCGAAATCGGCGTCGGCGCCGGGCTTTGGATCGTCCGGATCGGTTGCCATCGTCCCACTATAGCGCATGGCTGTTACGCCGGCGTTCGCAAGCGCAAACCGCGCCTTGTCGCACTGCGGTATCGGCGCTAAGGTCTTCGCGTCATTGTAAACGGGCGTTCACAGTAGTCCCGGCGCCGAGGAGCGCGAAGCGTAATGGCCGATCAGGCAGCACCCGAGGGCGGTTCCAAGGCCGCACCGGTGGTCATCAAGAAATACGCGAACCGGCGTCTCTACAACACCGCCACATCGGCCTACGTCACGCTCGAACATCTGTCTCAGATGGTGAAGGACAAGACCGACTTCGTGGTCTACGACGCCAAGACCGGTGAGGACATCACCCGCTCGGTGCTGACCCAGATCATCTTCGAAGAGGAGAGCAAGGGCGGCCAGACGCTGCTGCCGATCTCCTTCCTGCGCCAGTTGATCTCGTTCTACGGCGACAGTCTGCAAAGCGTCGTGCCGCAATATCTCGAGATGTCGATGCAGCAGTTCGCGCGCAACCAGGAGCAGATGCGCCGCTATCTGCAGAACACGTTCGGCTTCAATCCCTTCCAGCAGTTCGAATCGATGGGCAAGCAGAACATGGCGATGTTCGAGAACGCCATGCGCATGTTCAATCCGTTCGCAGCAGGCCAGACCCCGAGCTCCAACAACAGCAACACGCCACCCGGCCACGCCAACGGCGCCGAACCGCCCAAGAGCGAGCCGCCCTCGCAAGCCGGCGGCGGCGATTCCGCGATCAACGATCTCAAGCGCAAGCTCGACGAGCTGCAGAGCCAACTGGCCGAGCTCAGCAAGAAGTCCTGATCGGAATGTCGGACACCAGACCTCCGGTCGCTTCCTTGCGCAGGGTGATGTCGCCCTGCATCGGCATCTGCACCATCGACCGCAAGAGCAACCTGTGTCTGGGATGCAAGCGCACCATCCCCGAGATCGGCCGCTGGCAGGCGCTCGACGATGTCGAGCGGCAGAAGATCCTTGACGACCTGCCCAATCGGAAGTTCTGAGACGCATCGGACTGCCATGAAGCGGCGCCGGTTGATCGCCCTGGCGGGCGGAGTGATCGCAGGCGGGCCCCTCGTTGCGCAGCAGGCACCGGCCCGCATCGGGTTCATGTATAGCGGAAGCGCTGCCTCTGCCGCCGCGAAGCGCGTGATGGGCTACCTCAAGCAAGGCCTCGCCGACAATGGCTTGGCGGAGGGACGCGACTACGTCTTGGACGTGCGTTATGCCGATGGCGACTATCAACGCTTCCCGGCGATGGCGCGCGAGCTGGCGCAGGCCGGCGCCAAAGTGATCCTGGCCAGCACCATTCCATCGGTGAAGGCCGTGCAGGCCCTTGTCCCACCCGTCCCCGCCGTCATCACGGTGGTGCTCGATCCCGTCGGCAACGGCCTGATCGACAGCCTGGCGCACCCGGGGCATCACACGACCGGCGTGGGCCTGCTCAATGCGGACCTGACGGCGAAGCTGCTCGAACTCCAGCGCGCTGTCCTGCCCAAGGCCAAAATCGTCGGCGCACTCTACAATCCGGCGAGCCCGGCAGGCCTCATCGCGCTCAAGAAGCTCCAGGATCAGGCCGGCCCGTTCGGCTTCACCGTCGCTCCCTTTGCCTTGCGCCTGCCGCAGGAGCTGGACGGCGTGTTCGCGGCCATCGACAAGCAACGACCCGATTCGCTGCAGGTCACCCAGGACGCCGGGATCCTCGACCTCGCACCGCGCATCTGCGAACTGGCGGCGAAGCTGAAGCTGCCGACCTTCGCCGAATCGAGCAGCATCCCGAACAGCGGCGGTTTGCTGGGCTATGGCCCGCAGTATCAACCTCTGTTTGCGAGAGCGGCCTATTACGCGGCACGCATCGTCCGCGGCGCCAATCCCGATGATCTTCCCGTCGAGCAACCGGCCTTGTTCGAGCTGGTCGTCAATCTCAAGACGGCGAATACACTCGGCATCGAGATGCCGCCGGCAGTCGTGGCGCAGGCGACCACGCTCATCGAATAGCCTAGCGGCCCTTGAACGAGGGCTTCCTCTTGTCGCGGAACGCCGACGTGCCTTCCTTGTAGTCCTCGGTCAGGCCGGTCAGCACGTTCTGGTCCGAATCCATATGCGCGGCGAGATCGTCGAGCGCATGGGCCAGCCGGTTGACCGAGCTCTTGGTCATGCGCACCGGGATCGGCGGCTGGCGGGCGATCTTCTCGGCAAATTCCATCGCGGCCGCGAGAGCCTGGCCGTCGGCCACCACGTTCTCGACCAGGCCCCATTGCAGCGCCTCGGCCGTGGAGATGCGGTCCGACGCCAGAATCACAGCCTGCTTGGTGCGCGCCGGCCCCATCAGCGCCAACATGCGCGGGAGCGAGCCCCAGCTCATGTTCATGCCGAGCTCGATCTCGGGAATTCGGAAGTGCGCGCTCTTCCCGCAGGTACGGAAATCGAGCGAGACGGCCAGCGCCGCTCCACCGCCGATGCAATGGCCTTCGATGGCGGCGATCGTCACCTGGTCCATGTCCTGCCACGCCTTGCACATCCTGGGGCCGAGCCGCTGGCGGTGGATGCGCTCGCCGATCGCCATGGCGTCGCGCATGCGGCCCTCGGGGTCCTTGAGGTCGAAGCCCGCCGAGAAGGCCTTGGCCGAACCGGTCAAAATCACAACCGAAGTATCGAGGTCGTCCTCGAAGTCGCGCGGCACGTCGCGCAGCTCGCGCATTGCCTGGTGGCTCAGCGCATTGATATTGTCGCCACGATCGAAACGAACCACTGCGACCCGACCTTGCGGGCCCAATCCCTTCTCGACCTTCACGAAGCGCCGTTCCATCGGTCGTTTCCTCCACTTTCAGCCCCAAGGTGAAGATTATGGCCAAGCCTGTCGACTCCCTGCAGCTCGAACGGCGCGTCGACGCGCTGTTCGCCAAATACACCCGGCCCGGCTCGCCCGGCGCCATCGTCGGCGTGGCGCGCGGCGGCCATGTCGAGCTCGTCAAGGGATACGGGCTGGCCAGCATCGAGCTCGGCGTGCCGATCAGCGAGAAGACGCGTTTCCGCATCGCCTCGGTGAGCAAGCAGTTCACCGTGACGGCGGCGCTGATGCTGGCGCACGAGGGCAAGCTCAAGCTCTCCGATCCGCCGCACAAATACATCAAGGAGCTGGCGCCGCTGCCAGTCACGATCGACCAGATGATGCGCAACAGCTCGGGCTTGCCCGACTTCCTCGAACTGCTGCGGCTGGGCGGCCACGGACTCCATGTCCCGGCGCGCGCCGTCGACCTGTTCGCGGCCTGCGTGCGCAACCGGCATCTCAACTTCACGCCGGGCAGCCGCTTCCTCTACAGCAATACCAACTTCCTGCTGCTCGGCGTGATTATCGAACGCCTGGCCAAGCAGAAGCTCGGCGACTTCATGGCTGAGCGCATCTTCAAGCCGCTCGGCATGAATCACACCATGCTGGCGCACGAGATCGACACCATCATCCCCGACCTCGCCACCGGCTATCTCGGCGATCACGAGACCGGCTTCCGCCGCGCCGGACACGCCTATCCGCAGGGCGGCGAAGGCGGCCTCACCTCGTCGGTCGAGGATTTGCTGATCTGGAGCCGGCATTACGACAGGCCGACGCTGGTGCCCAACGACCTGCCGCGCCAGCTCGCCGAGGAGAAACCGCTGAACGACGGCCACGTGAACCATTATCGCCGCGGCGTCGTCGCGGGCCCGCTGCGCGGCCTGCCGACGATCGGCCATGGCGGGCTGTGGCCGGGCTATCGCACGGAGTTCCTCCGGGTGCCCGGCGTCGACCTCACCGTCGTGGTGATCGCCAATGTGGCAAGCCTCAATCCGTGGCGCCTGGCGCGCGCCGTCGCGGTCGAAGCGCTGGCCGGCACCAAGGCCATGGCGGCCGCCGTGCCGGACGCCACGCAAGCCGAGATCAAGACGATCGCGGGCACCTGGTTCAACGCCGAGGAGCCCGGCCTGTTCGAGCTGGCGTGGAAGAACAACGAACCGACAGTGACGCAGAACGGCATGCCGTTCGCCCTGGCCAAGCGCGCGGACGGCTGGCTCGCGGCCGAGGCGGGCGCGCTCGAGTTCGCGCTGAAGCCGCTGCGAGCGGGGGCAGTCCGCGTCGACCTCGGCGCGGGCCGCATCGTCACCTACAAGAAACTCGGCCGCCGCAAGGCGCCGCCGGCGGCGATCGAGGGAACCTACGTTTCGGCCGACAGTGGCGCAGTGTGGCATGTGCGCCGCGGCGGCAAGGATTTCACGATCGGCGTCAGCGGGCCGCTGGTCAGCAGCGGCGCGGCGTGGACCGTCAATGGCATCGATGGCGACACGATCGAAGTCGTATCGCCGGGGGGCGGCTGGATCGTGCCGACGCAGCTTGCCAGCATCGAGCGCGACCGCTCCGGCAAGATCGTTGCCCTGATCGTCTCGACGGGACGCATCAAGAAGATGCGCTTCGACCGCGTGAACTGAGCTAGATCGTCCGTTCGACCAGCAGCTTCTTGATCTCGGCGATGGCCTTGGCCGGGTTCAGGCTCTTGGGGCACGTCTTGGTGCAATTCATGATCGTGTGGCAGCGATAGAGCCGGAACGGATCCTGCAGGTTGTCCAGCCGCTCGCCCTTGGCCTCGTCGCGCGAGTCGGCGAGCCAGCGATAGGCCTGCAGCAGGATGGCCGGGCCGAGATAACGCTCGCCGCTCCACCAGTAGGACGGGCATGAGGTCGTGCAGCAGAAGCACAGGATGCACTCCCACAGGCCGTCGAGCTTGGCCCGCTCCTCGGGAGACTGGATGCGCTCGCGTGTCGGCGGCGGGCTTGCCGACTTGAGCCATGGCTCGATCGAGGCGAGCTGCGCGTAGGGCACGTTGAGGTCCGGCACCAGGTCCTTGACCACCGGCATGTGCGGCAGCGGATAGATCTTAACCTCGCCTTTGACGTCGGCGATGTACTTGGTGCAGGCCAGCGTATTGGTGCCGTCGATGTTCATCGCGCACGAGCCGCACACGCCTTCGCGGCAGGAGCGGCGGAAAGTGAGCGAGCTGTCGACCTCGTTCTTGATCTTGATCAGCGCATCCAGAACCATCGGCCCGCAGGAATCCATGTCGACTTCGTAGGTGTCGACCCGCGGATTCCTGCCGTCGTCAGGCGACCAGCGATAGACCTTGAAGGTCTTGATGTTCTTGGCGCCCGCCGCCTTGTAGGTGTCGCCCACGCCGATCTTGGAATTGGCGGGCAGGGTGAACTCGGCCATCGCTTCCTCGTGATCCTTAGTAGACTCGAGCCTTGGGCGGGAACGACTGCACGTCGTTGCTCATCGGCTGCAGGTTGACCGGGCGATAGTCGACGCGGGTCTTGCCGGTCTGCGGGTCGACCCATATCGCGGTGTGCTTCAGCCAGTTCTTGTCGTCGCGCTCGGGGAAGTCCTCCTGGGCATGCGCGCCGCGGCTTTCCTTGCGGTTGGCGGCCGAATAGATCGTGCCCATCGCCTGCAGGATCAGGTTCTCGAACTCCAGCGTCTCCATCAGGTCGGAGTTCCAGATCATCGAGCGGTCCTTGACCCGGATGTCGCCCTTGCCGGCGAACACGCGATCCATGTTGCGGCAGCCTTCGTCGAGGCTCTTGGTCGTGCGGAACACCGCGCAATCGTTCTGCATGGTCTTCTGCATGGTGGCGCGCAGCTCCGCGGTCGGCGTGCCGCCATTGGCGTGACGCAGCTTGTCGAGGCGGGCGATCGCCTCTTCGCCGGCGTTCTTCATCTGCTTGTGCGGCTGACCGGGCGTCAGCTGCTCGGCAACGCGGTTGGCGGCCGAACGGCCGAACACCACGAGCTCGAGCAGCGAGTTGGAGCCGAGCCGGTTGGCGCCGTGCACGCCGATCGACGCCGCTTCGCCCAGGGCCATCAGGCCGGGCACCGCGGTGTTCGGATCGCCGTTCTTCACCGTCATGACTTCGCAGTGATAGTTCGCCGGGATGCCGCCCATGTTGTAGTGGCAGGTCGGCAGGATCGGGATCGGCTGCCGCGTGACGTCGACGCCGGCGAAGATGCGCGCGGTCTCGGCGATGCCCGGCAGGCGCTCATGGATCACCTTGGGATCGAGATGCTCGACATGCAGCTCGATGTAATCCTTGTTGGGACCACAGCCGCGGCCCTCGCGGATCTCGATGGTCATCGAGCGGCTGACGACGTCGCGCGACGCGAGGTCCTTGGCCGTCGGCGCATAGCGCTCCATGAAGCGCTCGCCGTTGCCGTTGGTGACGTAGCCGCCTTCGCCGCGCACGCCCTCGGTGATCAGGCAGCCCGCGCCGTAGATGCCAGTCGGGTGGAACTGCACGAACTCGAGATCCTGCAGCGGCAGGCCGGCGCGCAGCACCATGCCGCCGCCGTCGCCCGTGCAGGTGTGGGCGGAGGTGGCCGTGGCATAGACCCGGCCGTAGCCGCCGGTCGCCAGCACCGTCTTGTGGGCGCGGAAGCGATGGATCGTGCCGTCGTCGAGGTTCCACGCCATGACGCCGCGGCACACGCCCTCGTCCATGATCAGGTCGAGCGCAAAATACTCGATGAAGAACTCGGCGTGGTTCCTGAGCGACTGCTGATAGAGCGTGTGCAGGATGGCATGGCCGGTCCGGTCGGCCGCGGCGCAGGTGCGCTGGGCGATGCCCTTGCCGTAGTCGGTCGTCATGCCACCGAACGGGCGCTGGTAGATCTTGCCTTCGGGCGTGCGGGAGAACGGCACGCCGAAATGCTCGAGCTCGATGATCGCCGGGATGCCGTCGCGGCACATGTATTCGATCGAATCCTGGTCGCCCAGGTAGTCGGAGCCCTTGACGGTGTCGTACATGTGCCAGCGCCAGTCGTCGGGACCCATGTTGCCGAGCGCCGCGGAAATGCCGCCCTGCGCCGCCACGGTGTGGCTGCGGGTCGGGAACACCTTGGTGATGCAGGCCGTCTTGAAACCCTTGTTGGCCATGCCGAAGGTGGCGCGCAGGCCCGAGCCACCGGCGCCCACGACGACGACGTCGTACTCGTGATCGATCACGGTGTAGGCGTTGCCGCCGATATGCACCGTGCCGGGCGCGGCGCCGTTGGCCTTGGTGCTCGATGCGCCGTTAGTTGCCTCGGCCATGATCAGCCTCCGAAACCGATACGCAGGATGGCCACGATGGCGCCGAGGCCAAAGAGCACTGCAATGAACTTGGTGGCGACGATCAGCGCCACGCGCGTGGCACCATTGGTGTAGTCCTCATAGACGACCTGCAGGCCGAGCTGGCCGTGATGCAGGCCGACGCCGATGGTGAGAATGAGGAGCACCATCACGACCGGCGAGCCGATCCAGGCGCGCACCTGCTCGAAATCGGCGCCGCTCATCATGACCAGCGAGATCGCAAACCAGACGACCAGCGGGATGAGCGCGATCGCGGTGATGCGCTGCACCCACCAGTGGCCGAGGCCGTCCTTGGCCGAGCCGAGGCCGCGGGCGCGGGCGAGAGGCGTTCTGCTGTCTTCCATCGTGGCCTCCCTAGATCAGCCTGAGGCCGACGATCCACGACAGGACCGTGGCAGCAAGGGAGACGGCAACGACGATCCAGCCCGAGCGATAGGCGTCCTTGAGCTCGAAGCCGTAGCCCGCGTCCCAGAACAGGTGCCGGATGCCATTGCACAGGTGATAAAAGCCCGAGAACAGCCAGCCGCCGAGGATGAAACGGCCGAACGGCGAGGCATTGAAGGCCTGGAACAGGGCATAGGCCTTGGGGTTGGAGGCGGCGTAGATCACCCAGGTCGCGAGATAGAGCGCCCCCACCGTGAGCGCGATGCCGGTGGCGCGGTGCAGGATCGACAGCACCGACGTCAGCTGCCAGCGATATATCTGCAGATGGGGGGACAGCGGCCGGTTCGTCGGCCGATTGGCGACGCTCATCGCGCGAAACCTCTATTCTAGGTGGGAACGGTTTTAGCGCGCGCCATCCCCAAGTCAACGAAAGTCCCTTTCGCACCCGGGCATAAGCCTTGGATTTCACAGCGAAATTCACGCGCAGTGCCGAGATTGAGCTGCCCCGCGGCAGCGCCGCAGGATTTTTGCTCGATTGCGGCCGTTTTCCCGTTTTTAAAACGGAGAAAAAAACGGCCGCGAAGGACGGACTGGCAGAAATTGCGGGCATTCGCGACCTATGGCGGTCATGGCCGGTCACTATAGCTCCGGCGTTAGAAGGGTCGCGATTCTGTCGTATAGAACTTGGCCGTTCAGCGGCGCGGCATGAGCAGCCAATAGTCGAGATCGAGCACGACCGCAGGATGGTATTTGCCATCGGCGCCCTTGCCCGGAAATTCGCTGCCAGGCACGTCCTTGCAGGCATAGGTGCGGACGCGCAAGGCACCGATGTCCTTGCGGTCAGCCAGCTCGGCCTTCTCGAGAATCTCCGACCAGGCATAGATCGTGTCGCCGCCGAAGCTCGGCCCGACATGGCTGCCTGAATTGAACGCGGCGACCCTGAAGCCGTTGGCCAGACCGTTGAAGGAGAGCGCGCGCGCATAGGAGATGATGTGGCCGCCATAGGCCAGCGGCCGGCCAAAGCGCGTCCCCTTGGCGAGCACCGCGTCGAAATGGATGCGCGCGGTGTTCTGGTAGAGCCGGGTCGAGAACATGTGATCGGACTCAGGGAGCGTGTAGCCCGACACGTGGTCGATGCGCTCGCCCGCTTCATAATCCTCCCAGCGATGCGATGAGCCCGCCGCCTCGTCGTCGTAACCCCGCATGTTGAGGCCCGCCGGCACGAGCAGGTCGGTCGGCGCCACCGACGGCGCCGTCTTGGGCACGACCGGCACGCCGACGGCAGCATTGGCATCGCGCTTGTTCACCATCACCCAGCGGATGTAGTCGAGCACCATCTCGGCGCGCTGATTGATGCCGGTCGAGCGCACCCACACCACGCCGCTCTGCCTGTTCGAATTCTCGCGCAGGCCGATCACTTTGGAACTGACCGAGAGCGTGTCGCCGGGATAGACCGGGACGCCCCAGCGGAACTCGGCGTAGCCCAGGTTAGCCACCGCGTTGTACGAGATGTCGGGCACCGTCTTGGCGATCACGACGTGGAACACCAGGAGATCGTCGAGCGGGGCGCGCGGCAGGCCGACCGAGCGGGCAAAGACGTCCGACGAATTGATCGCAAAGCGCGAGCCGAACAGGCCGACATTGAGCGCCGCATCCGCCTCGGTGAGCGTGCGCGGCGTGGCATGGCGGAATTCCTGGCCGACCTTGAAGTCTTCGAAGAAGTTGCCGGCGTTGGTCTTGTTGCTCATGCCGCCTGCAGCTCCCTGATTGCGGCAGCCGTCGCCAGCGCGCGCTCGGCCTGCTCGACATGGAGGTTCTCGATCATGCGGCCGTCGACCGTCACCACGCCCTTGCCTGCGGCCTGCGCCGCCTTGAAGGCGGCGACGATCTTGCCCGCCGTCTCCAGCTCGGCTGCCGACGGCGCGAAGATCTCGTTGCACGGATCGACCTGGCTCGGATGAATGAGCGTCTTGCCGTCGAAGCCCATCTCCAGGCCCTGCCGGCAGACGGCCTTGAAGCCCTCGGCATCCTGGATGTCGTTATAGACGCTGTCGAGGATGGTGAGGCCGTGGGCGCGCGCCGCCAGCATGCAGAGGCCGAGCGCGGTGATGATCGGCAGGCGCATCGGCGTATGCCGTGCGCGCATGTCCTTGGCCAGGTCGTTGGCGCCCACGACGAAGAGCTCCAGGCGCCTGTGGGCGCCCGCGATCTCCTCCGCTCGCAGGATGCCCTTGGGCGTCTCCATCATCGCCCACACCGCCATGGTTTGCGGCGCGCCTGCCGCATCGAGCAGTGCGACGATGCTTGCCACATCGCCCGCGCTCTCGACCTTGGGCACGAGGATCGCATCGGCGCCGGATGTGGCGATCGCCGTGACATCCGCCTCGCCCCATTGCGTGCCGAGGCCGTTGCAGCGGATCGCGATCTCGCGCCGCCCGTAGCCCCTGCTCCTGGCGGCGGCCACCACGTTGGCGCGCGCGGCTTCCTTGGCGTCCGGCGCGACCGCATCCTCGAGATCGAAGATCAGCGCGTCAGCCGGCAGAGTGCGCGCTTTTTCCAGCGCGCGCGTGTTGGCGCCCGGCATGTAGAGCACGCTGCGGCGCGGGCGGACCTTGTTCATCGCGAGCCTCCGGGGAAAACGGGGCGGACTATAATGAGGGGTCTCCTTGTGGCAAGCTGTCGGCGGCCATGCGATTCCTCTCGCTCCAGAGCCATGTCGCCTACGGCTACGTCGGCAACCGGGCAGCCACCTTCCCTCTGCAACGATTGGGCCATGAGGTCTGGGCGGTGAACACCGTCGAATTCTCCAATCACACGGGCTACGGCGCCTGGCGCGGCCGCGTCGCCTCGGCCGAGCAGGTTGCCGACATCGTGCACGGCATCGAGGCACTTGGCCTGTTTCCAAAGTGTGACGCGCTGCTCACCGGCTATGTCGGCGATGCGGCGCTGGCCGACGTGGTGATGGACGCTGCGAAGAAGGTGCGTGCCGCCAACCACAGGGCCGTGTGGTGCTGCGATCCGGTGCTGGGCGACGTCGACACGGGCGTCTATGTGAAGGCGGGCATTGACGGCTTCTTTCGCGAGCGCGCCATCCCGGCAGCCGATCTGGTGACGCCCAACCATTTCGAGCTGGAGCTGCTGACTGGCCGCCGGATCGGCACAATGCAAGAAGCGCTGGCCGCGGCGCGGCTATTGCTGAATGGGCCGCGGCTGGTGCTGGTGACCAGTCTCAAGCGCACCGATCACCCGGCCGACCAGATCGAGATGGTGGCCGTCAATCACGAGGCGGCATGGCGCGTCTCGACGCCGCATATCGGCTTTGCCGTCGCGCCCAACGGCACCGGCGATGCGGTCGCCGCGCTGTTCACGGCATTTTGGCTGGAAAGCGGCGATGTCGCGCTGGCCCTCGGCAAGGCTGCGTCCGCCATCTATGCAGTGCTCGATGCGACCAGCGCGGCGGGTGAGCGCGAGCTGCAGCTGGTGGCCGCACAGGACAGACTGGTTGCGCCAACCCGCCAATTCAGGGCAGAGAAGCTCTAACCAGCGATGAGCGTGCCCGGCTTCGCCTTCAACCCCATGACGCTCGCGATCGAAGGATCCGTGATCGGGTTCCTCATTGCCGTGCCTGTGGGTCCCGCGGCGGCGCTCTGCATCCGCCGTTCGATCGCGGTGGGCGCGCTGGCGGGCTATCTCACCGGTGCTGGCGCCGCGGCAGGCGATGCCGTGTTCGGCGCGGTCGCCGCCTTCGGCCTGTCCTTCGTCGAGCAGTTCGTGGCGCGCAACGAGATGTGGCTGCGTGGCCTGGGCGGCATCGTGCTGCTGGTCATGGGCGTCGCGACCATGCGGACACGAACGCGCGACTCCGACGACGATCCGGTGAAGGCCGACCTCGAGCACCGCATCGCCACGCACTTCCACTATTTCACCTCGAGCTTCGCCATCACCGTGTTCAACCCGATCACGGTGATGGCCTTCGGCGCGGCCTTCGCCGGACGCAACCTGGCGGGCGTCGGCGCCAGCCTGCCGGACGCCGGGCTGCTGGTCGGCGCGGTGTTTTGTGGCGCGCTGTGCTGGTGGGCGATCCTGTGCACGGGCGCCGCCTCGCTGCGGACGCGCTTCACCGGCACCGGCTTGCGCTGGCTGAGCCGCGTCGCCGGCTTTGTGATTATCGGGTTCGGCGTGGCGGCGCTGGTGTCGCTGCTGCCGCTCCCTTGGCACAAGATCGGCAGATCGCTCGGCGTCTGATCCCTTCAGGCGAACGAGCAGACCTCGTCGAACGAGAGCCGAGGATTGCGATCGAACAGCTTCGAGTGATCGCCGTAGCCAAGGTTGCACAGGAAGTTCGACTGGTAGCGGCCGTCGGGAAAGAACGCTGCGTCGACCTTGGCGTTGTCGAAGCCGCTCATCGGCCCGACATCGAGGCCGATCGCGCGCGCGGCGATCATCAGGTAGGCACCCTGCAGGCTGCCGTTGCGGAACGCTGTCTTGAAGGCGACATCCTCCTTGCCCGGCCCCATGAACCAGCTCTGCGCCGTCTGATTGTGCGGAAAGGTCCGCGGCAGGTGCTCGTAGAAGCGCGTGTCGTAGGCCACGATCGCGGTGACCGGCGCGCTCATCGTCTTCGCCGTGTTGCCCGAACTGAGCGCCGGCCGGAGCCTCTCCTTGCCCTCCTTCGTGCGCACCCAGACGATGCGCACCGGCTGCGAGTTCGACGATGTCGGCCCCCACTTCATGATTTCGTAGAGCTCACGAAGCTGCTGGTCGCTGACCGGCTTGTCGGTGAAGCCGTTGTGAGTGCGCGCCTGGCGCAGGATGTGATCGACCGACTTTGCGTCCAGCATGATGGTTCCTCTTCTCCGGAACCGTAGCCAAGCCTCACCCAGAGGTCGAGCCGTCCGCTTCCTTGCGTTTCAGGATATCGAGCTCGCGGCGCACCGCGTCGAACACCGAGGTCCAATCGCCGGGCTTGGATTGCTGGAAGAGCCGCGCCGACGGATACCAGGGCGCGCGCGTGCCGCCCAACTGCCAGCGCCAGTCGGCGGCCGACGGCAGCAGGACCCAGGTCGGCACGCCCATCGCCGCGCCGAGATGCGCCACCGGCGCGTCGATCGAGATCAGCAGATCGAGCTGCGACAGTGCCGTCGCTGCTTCGGCGAAATCGAAGATGCCGCGACCGACGTCGTGCACCAGACCGCCGGCGCCGAAGCTCTGGATGTCCTTCTGGTGCGCGCCGCCCTGCAGGCTGAACACCAGCAGCTCAGGATCGCCGGCCAGCGCCAGGAACTGGGCGAATGGCGCCGAGCGCTGGCGGTCCTGCACCTGACCCGGCATGGCGGCCCAGTAGATGCCAAGCCTGAGCTTCGCCTTGTCGAGACGGCCGAGCTTGATGCGGCTGTCGAGCGGCGGCTTGAGATAGGGCGGATCGGTCGGCCGGTTCTCGAAATCGATGTGGCAGAGGTGCGGCAGCGAGACCAGCGAGGCATGCAGGTCGAACTCGGGCAGCCTCTCGCCCTCGGCCACTACTACGTCGATGAAGTCGACGGTCTTCAGCAGATCCTTGAGCAGCGCCTGGCATAGCACGATCACCGTCGCGCCGCGGTTCTTGAGCTCGCGCGCGAAACGCACGAACAACAGCACGTCGGTCAGGCCCTGCTCGGCATAAAGCAGGATGCGCTTGCCCTCGGGCGCTTCGCCGTTCCAGGCGGGCTGGCTGAAATCGGGAGCCGGCGTCTCCGGCAGGCGCTTGCGCGCCTCGTAGGCGGCGAAGCCCGCCTCCAGTTCGCCGCGCATCAGAAGCGCTATCGCAAGCTCGGTGCGGGCGCGGCGGTTATTGGGGCTGAGCGCCAGCGCCCGACCGAAGCAGCCGATCGATTCGTCGAGGCGGCCGAGGTCGCGCAGACAGAGCGCCAGATTGAAGAAGCCTTCGGTGTAGTCGCGATTGATCGCGATCGAGCGGTAATGATGTTTCACCGCCTCGTCGAGCCGGTTCGCCGCCCGCAGCGCGTTGCCAAGATTGGAATGCAGGGCGGGATTGTGAGGATCGGCCGAGAGGGACAGGCGATGATGCGAGATCGAAGCCTCGAGCTTGCCGGCGAGCCGCAGCGCCACCCCGAGATTGTTGTGCAGCTCGGCGTGATAAGGCCGCACCGACAGCAGGCGCATATAGGACGTGATCGCCTCGTCGAGCCGGCCGGCGCGATGGGCTTGCGCGGCGAGCCGCAGCTGCTGGATGAAGGAGTCGGCTTCATTCGGAAACAGCGGCGTCGGCGCGTTGGCGGCCGATGATTCTGGCTGCAGAGGATGGATTGGGCGGCTGTCGCTCACGCCGCAATCTTACATCAAAGACTTCGGTTAAGCGACTGTTTCAAAAGACTCTTTAGGAGGTCGATATTGCCCGGTGCCACTAGATGTAGCCTTTGATCAGCTCTTCGGCGATCTGGATGGCATTGAGCGCCGCGCCCTTTCGGAGATTGTCGCTCACCACCCACAGCGAGAGACCATTGTCGATCGTCGGATCGACCCGCACGCGGCTCACGAACACGCCGTCCTGGCCGGTGATCTCCTGCGGTGTCACATAGCCCCCGTTCTCGCGGCGATCGACCACCAAGATGCCGGGCGAGGCCGCCAGCAGGCGCCGTGCCTCGTGCTCATCGAGCGGCTGTTCGAGCTCGAGGTTCACCGCTTCGGCGTGGCCGATGAAGGTGGGCACCCTCACGCAGGTCGCATGCACCTTGATCTTCGGGTCGAGAATCTTCTTGGTCTCGACCACCATCTTCCACTCTTCTTTGGTCGAGCCGTCCTCCATGAAGACGTCGATGTGGGGAATGACGTTGAAGGCGATGTTCTTGGTGAACTTCTTGGCGTCGAGCGTCTGGTTGACGAAGAAGCTCTTGGTCTGGTTGAGCAGCTCGTCCATCGCGTCCTTGCCGGCGCCCGACGTCGATTGGTAGGTCGACACGACCACGCGCTTGATCTTCGCGGCCTCATGGATCGGCTTCAACGCCGTCACCATCTGGATGGTCGAGCAGTTGGGATTGGCGATGATGCCGCGCGCCTTGTAGCCCTTGATCGCGTCCTTGTTCACCTCGGGCACGACGAGCGGCACGTCGGGATCCATACGCCAGTAGGACGTGTTGTCGATCACGACCGCGCCGGCCTTGGCCGCGCGCGGACTGTGCTCGGCCGAGACCTTGGCTCCAGGCGAGGAAAGCGCGATGTCGATGCCCTTGAAGTCGAACTTCGCGAGATCCTGGACCTTCAGGACATTCTCCGTGCCGTACGAAACCTGGCGGCCGGCCGAATTGGCCGAGGCAAGCGCCACCACTTCGTCGGCCGGGAAATTGCGCTCGGCCAGGATCTGCAGCATTTCGCGCCCGACATTGCCGGTCGCGCCGACGACGGCGACTCTGTATCCCATGGCGCCCGAGATAGGCGGCGCCGGGCGTCTTGGCAAGGAAGCCTATTCGGCGGTCGCGCCCGACTGCTTGATGACAGGCAGCCAGAATGCCGTGTCGTCGCGCACATATTGCAGCGCCTCAGCCGGTGTGCGCGGCGGCCACGCGGATATGCCCTGTTCGAGGAACTTCTTGCGCATCTCGGGCAGGTCGGTGATGCGGTTGAACTCGGCATTGAGCCGGGTGACGATCGGTTGCGGCAGGCCGGCCGGCGCACAGAAACCCAGCCAGGTGTCGACGACGAAGTCGTTGAAGCCCGACTCCTTCATGGTCGGCAGGTCGGGGAAGATCTCCTGCCGCCGCTCGCTGGTCACCGCCAGCGCCTTGAGCTTGCCGGCTTTGATCAGGCCGACCACGGTCGGCATGTTGAACATGCCCATCTGCACCTCGCCATTGACCACGGCCTGGATGCCGGCCGGCGTCGCGCGATAGGGCACATGGGTCATCTTCACGCCCGAGCGCAGCTCGAGCAGCACGCCCGACATGTGATGGCTGGTGCCGATGCCGCCCGAGGCATAGGTGTATTCGCCGTGCTTTGCCTTGGCCTGTGCCACGATGTCGGCCACGGTCTTGGCCGGGTTCGACGGGTGAACGATCAGCACATTGGCGACTGAGAAGTTGATCGACAGCACGACCAGATCCTTGAACGGGTCGTAGCCCGGGTTCTTGTAGAGGCCCATGTTGTAGACCAGCGTGCCCTGCGCCATGACGCCTAGCGTGTGGCCATCCGGCGTCGCCCGCGCCATCTCGGCGGTGGCGATAGTGCCGCCGGCGCCCGTCTTGTTGTCGATCACCACGCTCTGGCCGAGCGCCTTGCTGAGTTCCTCGCCATACAGCCGGCCGCCGATATCGCCCGTGGCGCCCGGCGCATAGGGCACGATGAGGCGGATCGTGCGGCTTGGCCATTGATCCGCCCTCGCCGCGTTGCCGGCGATGAATGGCCATGCGAGCGAGCCCGCGACAAGTGTGCGCCTTTTCATGATGTCCCCCTTCACAGCCCGACCGACTGCGCCACCAGGGCTGCCAATTGTTTTCGTAGGCGCGCGACCAGGGGCCCACTGCTGCGCTTGCCCAGGAGATTCTTCATCTCGTAGGGATCCTTTTCGAGATCGTAGAGCTCGTCGCACGCCTGTCCGTCGAGCGACTTCTGGGTCCAGTGGATGTATTTGTGGCGCCTGGTGCGAATCGCCTTGTAGCTCATGCCGATCAGCCACGGCATGGCGTTCTCGCTGAAATACTCGCACATGAACGAGCCGCGCCAACCGCCACGCCTGCCGCTCATGGAGAGCGGTCGCATCGACAGGCCCTGGACGTGCTCCCTATCGGCCGCCCTGGCGCCGGCCAGATCGAGCACCGTCGGCGCGATGTCGATCGCCAGCACCAGATCGTCCTTCACCGTGCCCGGCTTGAACCACGCGGGGTAGCGCACGAGGAACGGCGAGCGGATGCCTTCTTCATAAGCAAAACGACGTTCGGGCCCCAGCCCGTGTTCGCCGAAGAAGTAGCCGTTGTCGCCCAGGAACAGGATGAACGTGTCGTCGAGCTCGCCCGTCTCCTCGAGCGCCTCGAAGACGTCGCCCATGCTCTCGTCGACCGACGCCATCATGGCGGCGCGCAGCCGGATCTCCTCGTCGGTGCCGGCCAGGATGCCGTCGAGCAGCTTGCGCGACGCCTCGTTCAGCCGCAGCGCATGCGCTTCCTTCCATGCCGGCTTGTCCTTCACCACCTCGGACGCCGCGATGGCATTGGGCCGGCGCGGGAACCGGGCGCCCTTGTAGAGATCGGCATGGCGCGGCGCCGGGCGGTAGCCGCCGTTGGTGAAGTCGATTGTCCCGTCGGCGGCCTGATAAGCGTCGGGATGCACCGCCTTGTGCGCATAGAAAAGTGCAAAGGGCTTGCTGCGCGGCTTGCGCAGGAATTCGAGCGCATGCGCATTCAACAGGTCGGTGATGTAGCCGGGATACTTCTTCTCCTCGCCGTCGATGTTCAGCACCGGGTCGATGATCGAGCCGTGGCCCGGAAAACTCACCCACTTGTCGTAGCCCGGCCGCGGACCGCCCGAATTGCCCATGTGCCATTTGCCGACATGGGCGGTCTCGTAGCCCAGCTTCTGCAGGATGACATGATAGTTCGGCAGACGATGGCTGTGCGCGTCGCGCGCCACGTTATCGATGATGCCATGCCGGCTCGCATATTGCCCGGTCAGGATCGAGGCGCGGTTGGGCGAGCAGAGCGGTGTGGTGTGGAAGGCGCGGGTGAACATCGCACCCTCGTGGCCGATGCGATCGATGTGCGGCGTCTTCATGAAAGGATGGCCGCAGATCCCGAGCTCGTCGAACCGAAGATCGTCGATCAACACGATCAGGAAATTCGGTCTACGCTTCGACGCCATGTCATCCCCTCCCGCTGCGCGCTAGTATCGCAAAAAAGGGACATATTGCATGGTGGAATCTGCGCTGCCGCTGTCGGGACTGCGCGTGCTCGATATCAGTTCGTTCATCGCCGCGCCGGCGGCCGCGGTCGTGCTGGGCGACTGGGGCGCCGATGTGGTCAAGGTCGAAGGACCGGACGGCGATCCCAACCGCCGGATCATGCACGATTCGTCGAACTATCCGAAGAGCGACACCAACTATCCCTGGCAGATGGATTCGCGGAACAAGCGCTCGATCGTACTCGATCTGAAAAAGGCCGATGCGCGCGCGGCCCTCGACCGGCTGATCGAGAAGTCGGACGTGCTGATCTGCAACTTCCCGCCGCCGGTGCGCGACAAGCTCCGCCTCGCCTACGACGATGTGAAGAAGGTGAACCCCAGACTGATCTACGCCTCGCTTACGGGTTACGGCGAGACCGGGCCCGACCGCGACCGGCCAGGCTTCGACGCCACCGCCTACTTTGCCCGCTCAGGCTTGCTCGACGCGCAGCGCTATGAGGGCGGGCCGCCCGGCGTTCCCGGCCCGGCACAAGGGGATCGCGCAACGGCGATGACCCTGGTCTCCGCCATTCTGCTGGCGCTGATGCATCGCACCAAGACCGGCGAAGGCTCGTGGGTTGGCACGTCGCTGCTTGGCAACGGCCTGTGGTCATGTGGCGTGATCGCCCAGGCGGCGCTGGTCGGTGCGTATCTGCCGCCCCGTCCGCCGCCGGACCGGCCGCGCTCGGCGCTCGGCAACATCTACCGCACGTCGGACGATCGATGGCTCCAGCTCACCATCGTGCGCACCGACAAACTATGGGCGCCGCTTTGCGAGGCGCTGGAGTTGCCGCAGATCGTCACCGACCCACGCTTCAGCACCGAGGCCGACCGGCGCCGCAATTCGGCGGCCCTGGCAGCACTGATGAGCGAGGCCTTTGCCAAGAAGCCCTACGCGCATTGGCTGAAGGCGCTGGCGGCAAAGGAGGTGACGTTCGGCGTCATCAGCCGACCGCAGGACGTGCCTGACGACGAGCAGGCCGAAGCGTGCGGTGCGATCGTCAAGACCGCCATCCCCGAGATGCCACGCACCCTTGCCAATCCGATGCGCGTGTCGTTCGCCGAGCAACGGGTTGCCCATCCGGCGCCCGAGTTGGGCCAGCACAGCGAGGAGATCCTACGCGAAGCCGGCATGAGCGCAGAGGAGGTCGCGGCGCTGAAGCGGAGCGGCGCGATTCGATGAGCGACAGCGAAGAGCCGTTGCCGCTCGAAGGCCTGAAAGTGCTGGACGTCAGCACCTTCATCGCCGCGCCTGCAGCAGCGGTGGCTTTGGCCGATTACGGCGCCGACGTGATCAAGATCGAGGCGCCGGGCGAAGGCGATCCGCACCGCCACAATTACAAGCGCGCCCCAACATACCCAAGGAGCGAGAACAATTTCCCATTGCAGCTCGACGGCCGCCTGAAGCGCTCGATTGCGCTCGATTTGAAGAATGAGCAGGCGCGGCCGGTGCTCGAGAAGCTGGTGAAGCGCTCTGACGTCATGATCGTGAATTTTCCGCCGCCGGCGCGCGAACGCCTGCGCCTGCGCTGGCAGGACATGGAGGCGCTCAATCCTCGGCTGGTCTACTGCTCGCTCACCGGCTACGGCGAGAGCGGGCCCGATCGCGACCGGCCGGGATTCGACGTCACGGCCTATTTCGGCCGCTCGGGCATTCTCGATTCGGCGCGCTACGAAGGAGGTCCGCCTGGATTGTCGATGCCGGCGCAGGGCGATCGCGCGACGGCAATGACCCTCGTCGCCGCGATCCTGCTGGGCCTGCGGCGGCGCGACCGGACCGGCAAGGGAGGCTGGGTCGGCAGCTCGCTCTATGCCAATGGGGCATGGGCGAACGGTACGACGCTCGCCGGTGCCGCGATCGGCGCCAAGCTGGTGACGCGCGAACCGCCCGACCGGCCGCGCAATGCGCTGACCAATCTCTACCGCACCAAGGACGATCGTTGGCTGCAGTTGCTGATGGTGCGTGACGACCGATTGTTCGAAACTTTCTGCAAGGTGATGGGCCTGCCGCAGCTCGTCACCGATCCGCGCTACACCGATCGCGAGGAACGCAAGCGCCGCGCGCGCGAGCTGCATGCCGTGATCGCGCCGGTGTTCGCCTCCAGGACCTATGCCGAGTGGGCGACAATCCTCGCCCCTACCGGAATTCCATTCGGCGTGATCGAACGTGTGGCTGACGTGGTGCAGGATGAGCAGGCCGACCATGCCGGCATCTTTGCCGAAACCGACAATCCTGCCGTGCCGCGCACGGTGAACAATCCGATACGTCTGGGTTTCGCCAGGCCGCGCAAATCGGGCGTGCCGGCCGGCGTCGGCCAGCATTCGGAGGAGATCTTGCGCGAGCTCGGCCACTCGGAGGCCGACATCGCCACCCTCAAAAAGTCGGGCGCGGTCGGCTAGTATAAAGCATGGCCGCCCGCCACCAGACCTACGCCGATTTTTGGCCGTTCTATCTCGGCGAGCACGCCAAGCCCTCGACGCGGGCGGTGCACTATTTCGGCACCCTGGCCTCGACCGCCGCACTCGTTGTGGCGATCGTCACCCGAAACTGGTGGTGGCTGATCGCCGTGCCGTTCTTTGGCTATGGCCCCGCCTGGGTCGGTCATTTCTTCATCGAGAAGAACAGGCCAGCGACCTTCCAGGCACCCTTCTGGTCGCTGATCAGCGATTACCGCATGTGTGCGCTCTTCCTGACCGGCCGGCTGGGCGCCGAGCTGACCAAGTACCAGATTCGCGGCTGAAATCCCGCCCCCTTGCGCCATCGGAAGGCGAAGGCCACATTGCGGGCAACCCGAGTTATTCCCGCTTTCGAGGCACTATGGAACCGATGATGACGGGCGCTGCAGCAAGTGCTCCGCCCCCGGCCGATCTGATCAAGGACAGCGACCAGACCAAGTTCGCCAAGGACGTGCTCGAAGCCTCGCGCACGGTGCCGGTGATCGTCGATTTCTGGGCACCGTGGTGCGGTCCGTGCAAGACGCTTCAGCCCGCCATCGAGAAGGTGGTGAAGGAAGCCAAGGGCAAGGTGAAGCTGGTCAAGATCGACATCGACAAGAACCAGATGCTGGCCCAGCAGCTGCGCATTCAGTCGATCCCGGCGGTCTATGCCTTCTTCGGCGGCCGTCCGGTCGATGGCTTCATGGGGGCGGTGCCCGAGAGCCAGGTCAAGCAGTTCGTCGATCGGCTGGTGCAGGCGGCCGGCACAGCGGGGGCGAACGGCGCCGAAGGCGACGAACTCGCGGCCGCCCTCGAGCATGCCAAGCAGGCGATCGCCGACAACGACTACGCGCTTGCCGCCCAGATCTACGCCGAGGTCCACGAGGTCGATCCCGCGAACCTCGCGGCGATCATCGGCCTCGCCAAGTGTCATGTGCATGCGGGCGAGATGGAGCAGGCCAAGGCGGTGCTCGCCAAGGTGCCGGCCAGGGACAAGACCAACGCCGAGATCGTCGCCATTCAGGCCTCAATCGATCTCGCGGCTCAAGCCAAGGCGGCAGGTCCGGTCGACGATCTCAAGGCCAAGGCCGCCGCCGATCCGAAGGACTTCCAGACGCGCCTCGACCTGGCTCTCGCCTACTGGGCCGGCAACCAGCGCCAGGAGGCGATCAACGAGCTCCTCGGCATGATAAAGCTCGATCGTAACTGGAACGAAGGAGCGGCGCGGGCGCAGCTGCTCAAGTTCTTCGAGGCTTTAGGCTTCACCGATCCGCTGGCGGTCGACGGCCGCAAGCGGCTGTCGAGCATCCTGTTCTCGTGAAGGGGCGTAACCCCTTCGACCCGACATTCGAGCAGCTCCCCGAGACGCTGCCGATCTTCCCGCTGTCCGGCGTGCTGCTGCTGCCAGGCGGCAAGCTGCCGCTCAACATCTTCGAGCCCCGCTATCTCTCCATGATCTTCGATTCGCTGGCCGGCCATCGCATGATCGGCATGGTGCAGCCGATGCAGCCGGGCGGCTTTGCCGGCGACGGCCTGCCCACGGAGGACGGAAGACCCAAGGTGCATCAGGTCGGCTGTGCCGGCCGGATCGTCAGCTTCAACGAGACCGACGATGGCCGCCTCCTGCTGGCGCTCTCCGGCATCTGCCGCTTCCGCATCGGCCACGAACTCGAGCCGGCGCAAGGCGGCTATCGCCGTGTCTCGGCGATCTTCTCGCCGTTCCGCAGCGATCTCGACCACGCCGAGGAAGTGGTGGCGCTGGACCGCGAGCGACTGATGGCGGGTCTGGCCGCGTTCTTCCGCAATCGCAACCTGTCGACCGACTGGGACGCGGTGAAGAAGGCGGGCGACGAGAACCTGGTGACGTCGCTTTCCATGGTGCTGCCGTTCGGCCCGGCCGAGAAGCAGGCCCTGCTCGAGGCGCCCGACACGGCGGCGCGCGCCAAGCTGCTGATCGCCTTCCTGGAAATGACCGCCTTTGGGCCGACAACGGACACCCCGCCGCAGCGTGCCAACTAGAGCCGGGCCGGAAGCGGCGTGATATAATTCGACCATGTCTGATGAACCCCCACGTCGCACCGGAATCGATCCGAAGCTGCTGGAAATCCTCGTCTGCCCGGCCACCCAAGGCCCGCTCGAATACGATCCGGCGGCAGGCGAGCTGATCAGCCGCAAAGCCGGCCTCGCCTACCCGATCCGCGACGGCATTCCCATCATGCTGGTGAGCGAGGCACGGCAGCTGAAGGACGTTTGATGAGCGGCGACATCCCGAAGTCGGTACCGGACCAGGGCCATTACGAATCGGCCGATGCGCCGTGGCCCGAGGAGTTGCGCGTGTTCAAGGCCGAAGGCCGGATCGAGATCGATTTCTCCGACGGCAAGAGGATGAACCTGCCTGCCGAGTACCTGCGGGTCGAGAGCCCGTCGGCCGAGGTGATGGGGCATGGCGGGCCGTCGACCAAGAAGATCGTGGCCGGCCGCCGGCACGTGAAGATCGTCGCCGTCGAGCCCGTCGGCCACTATGCCGTCCGCATCGTGTTTGACGACAAGCACGATACCGGCATCTACAGCTGGTCCTACCTGCGCGAGCTCGGCGACACCTACGACAAGCGCTGGGCCGACTATCAGGCCGCGCTCCTGTTCCGCGGTTTGAGCCGCGATCCCTGAGCCGATGAAGATCGTCGTCGCCGGTGCCGGCATCGGCGGGCTCACCGCCGCGATGTGCCTCAAACGTGCGGATTTCGATGTCGAGGTGTACGAGGCCATTGGCGAGCTCAGGCCCCTTGGCGTCGGCATCAACATCCAGGCCGGCGCCGTGCGCATCCTGTCAAACCTCGGGCTCGAACCGGCGCTCGCCGCCACCGCCATCGAGACGCGCGAGTTGCGCTACGCCAACCGGCATGGTCAGACGATCTGGGCTGATCCGCGCGGCCGCCATGCCGGCCTGCCCTGGCCGCAATTCTCGATCCATCGCGGCGAACTGCAGATGATCCTGTTCGACGCGGCGCAAAAGATGTTGGGTGCCGGCCGGATCAAGCTTGGCCGCCGGCTGACAGGTTTCGCGCAACACGGCAACAAGGTCGAGGCGCGGTTCGGCGCCGAAACTGTCGAGGCTGATCTGTTGATCGGCGCCGATGGCATCCACTCGGCAGTGCGCGCGCAGCTCTATCCCGACGAAGGCCCGCCCAAATGGCAGGGCATCCTGATGTGGCGCGGCGTCACCGTCGGCAAGCCGTTCCTGGGCGGCGCCACCATGGTGCAGGCGGGCCACCACACGCAGAAATTCGTCTGCTATCCGATCAGCCGCAGGCATGCCGAAAAGGGCGAGTCGCTGATCAACTGGATCTGCGACATGTACATGGGCGATGGTGCCACGCCGCCGCGCGAGGACTGGAACAAGCCGGGCCGGCTGGAGGACTTCCTGCCGCGCTTCAAGGACTGGAACTTCGGCTGGCTCGACGTGCCCGCGGTCATCAAGGCGGCGCACCTGATCTACGAATTCCCCATGGTCGATCGCGATCCGCTGCCGCGCTGGAGCCACGGCCGGGTGACGTTGCTCGGCGACGCGGCGCACCCGATGTATCCGATCGGCTCGAACGGCGCCTCGCAGGCCATCATCGACGGCGAGGCGATCACGCAGGAACTGGCAAAGGGCGACGATCCGGAGAAGGCGCTTCGGCGATACGAGGAGCGGCGCCTGCCGCCGATGGCGCGCATCGTCGAGAGCAACCGACGCAAGGGCATCGACGTCATGCTCGACATCGTCGAGGAGCGAGCGCCGCAGGGCTTTACGAACCTGGAAAGCGTGCTGCCGGCGTCCGAGCTCGAGAAGATCGTCGGCGACTACAAGAAGCTCGCTGCGCAGGACCGCGAGACCCTGCTGAAGCTTGCCAATGCCCAATAAAAAACCGGCCCCAATGGGACCGGCCGTGGTAGCGGTTTATACCGGCCATCACATCGCCGGCCGCCACCGGGCATTGTTATGCCCGAAATCCATGACAGAATTATGGCAGTGAGGGCGCCCGCAAGATGAGCCTGGGACGGGCCATTGCCACGGTCGGCAGTTACACGCTGCTGAGCCGCATCGTGGGTTTCGTGCGCGACATCGTGCTGTCGGCCTTCCTGGGATCGGGCGCCGTCGCCGACGCCTTCTTCGTGGCGTTCCGGCTGCCCAATTTTTTCCGCCGCCTGTTCGCCGAGGGTGCCTTCTCCGCCGCCTTCGTGCCGCTGTTCGCGGGCGAGCTACAGGGTAGCGGCCGCGATGAGGCTTTGAAGTTCGCCCGCGAGGCGCATGCCGGCCTCCTGCTGGTCATCCTGCCCTTCTCGGCGCTGCTGATCGCCGCCATGCCATGGATGCTGGCATTGCTGACGCCGGGCCTGCGCGCCGAGCCCACGACCTTCGCGCTCGCCGTCGATTTGAGCCGCATCGCCTTTCCCTACCTCGTGTTCATCTCGCTCGCCTCCCTCTATGGTGGGGTACTGAACGGTATCGAGCGCTTCGCCGAAGTGGCGGCGACGCCGGTATTGCTGAACGTGGCGCTGATTGGCGCGGTACTCGGCCTCACGCCGTTCCTGCCCAACGGCGGCTATGCCGCCGCGCTCGGCGTCGCCATCGGCGGCCTGGTACAATGGCTCTGGCTGCTCGCTGCCTGCTCACGCGACGGCGTCGGCATGAAGCTGGTGCGGCCCCGCTGGACAAAGCTGGTGGCGCGGCTGATTGCACTCGCCACGCCGGTCGCCATCGGCGGCGGCGTGCAAACGATCAGCGTCATGCTCGACGTGCTATGGGCCTCGCTGATGCCGGTGGGCACGATTTCGGCGCTGTACTACGCCGACCGTCTGGCGCAGCTGCCGCTCGGCGTGGTCGGCATCGCCATCGGCACCGCCTTGTTGCCGCTGCTGTCGCGCCAGCTGCGCGCCGGCCATAGCGAAGCCGCGATGGCCAACCAGAACCGCGCCATCGAGTTCGGCTTCCTATTCAGCCTGCCCGCAGCGCTGGCGCTGTGGCAGCTCGCCGAGCCTCTGATCCGTATCCTGTTCGAGCGCGGCAAATTCGGGCCGGATGATACGGTGCGCACGGCGGGCGCTCTCGCTGCCCTGGCGATCGGCCTGCCGGCGTTCGTGCTGGTGAAGGCACTGACGCCGGGCTTCTTCGCCCGCCAGGATACCAAGACGCCGCTCTACGTCGCGATCGTCGCCATCTCCGTCAACGTGGCGCTGAATGCGGCCTTCCTGTTCGGCACAAGCCTGCACCAGGTGGGCATCGCGCTCGCCTCCTCGGCGTCGGGCTGGCTGAACGCGCTCTTGCTGGGCGGCGTCCTCATGCGGCGCGGCCATCTGGTGCCCGACACGCGCCTGCTGTCGCGCGGCGCACGCATCGTCGCCGCGACGGCAGGCATGGGTCTCGCGTTGTGGTTTACGACGGTGGGGCTCAAGCCCGCGCTCGCCCATCAAAATCTCGCCGGCATCGCCGCGCTTGCGGCCGTCTGCGTCGCCGGCGCCGTCGTCTACCTTCTGCTCGGTGCGGCGCTCGGTGTGCTGAGGCTGTCGGAGCTGCGCGTCGTGCTGCGTCGCCGCCGCGCCCTGGCAGCGGCTGATCTCACTCCAGACGGCCCAGGCGAACGACTGTAACGCCTGGCCGCAGCGGCCGGTTCGAAGCCGGCATCACCAGTACGCAATTGTCATAGGGCGTGGTCACCGGCTCGCCGTCGTCGTGGCCCAGTAGCGTGCCCGCCTTCGCGATCACTTCCTGACCGGCGAACTTGCGCGCCGACTTGAAGTTGCCGCGTTTGGTCGCGACCGCCTGCGTCACCTTCACCACCCGCTGGCTGGGCGGATCGGGCTGCTTCCAGCCGCCGGGCAGATCGACCGGCTCGACGATCCCGGTCGCGACGAGAAAGCGCGCGGTGACGTCCTTGGCGACCGTCACCGACGACGCCCGCCAGTGCTGGCCGGTCTCGATCAGCAGCGCGTTCTTGGGACTCCTGGGATCGCCGAAGCCGCCATAGTCGCGCATGCGCATGCCGGCGGCGTGGCCCGCGTCGCTCACGATATCGGCCGGCGCGCCGACCTTCCTGGCCAGCGCGATGCCCTTGTCGAGCGGCCCCGCCAGCATCAGCGGCACGCCGTCGTCGTGCATGGAGTGCAGATCGAGCAGGAAGTCGGCGCGCTCGACGAACGGCTTCACAACCTGGGCGCGGCGCGTCTCGACCGTGTTGGCGGGCTGGTCAAGCCGGCCCCAGGTACGATTGAAATCCTCGTCGACCATGCGCGACTTGAAGGGCGTGCGCGGATCGAACGAATGGTAGGCCTCGATGTTGTTGAACGAGAAGATCAGCGTGCCGCTGCGCGGCTTCAGGCCGGCCGACAGCAGCGCATCGACGACGACGGCGCCGGACACTTCGTTGCCGTGCGTCAGCGCCGTCACCATCACGGCCGGCCCCGCCCTGCCGCTTTCGATGACGTGGATGTAGGGCGCGGCACCCTTCTCCCATTTGCGCAGGTCGGGGAAGGCGAATTCGATCGGCGGCAGGTCTGACATGCCGCTTAGTTCGCACGCCCTTTTTGGCAGGACAAGCCGTCCGTCAGGCCTCGCGGAACCAGCTCGCCAGGCTCCAGGTGTTGTTGTCCCAGCCGCTGAGCTCGGCCACCAGCTTGTGCTTGACCCCGGCGACGCCGAGCCGGGCGACCACCGGGATGACGATGTGGTTGTCGACCGGAAGGTCATTGCACTTGATCAACAACGCTGCCCGCTTGATCGGATCGAGCTCGACCTGCGCTGCATTGTGCGTGTCGTCGTATTCCTTGCTCCGCCAGCGCGTGATGTTGCGGCCTTGCCACTTGTTGGCCTTGCTCGCCACTTCGTTCGACAGGAACTGCCGCAGGTAGACCTCGGGATCGGGCTGCTGAGGGCCGTTGTTGTACATCTGCAGGTCGCAATAGAAATGCGGGTAGGTGTCCGGGTTGGCGACGTCCGACGAGAAGAACACCGACGCCACCACCGCCTTGACCTCGATCTCGATGCCGGCCTTCTGGCAGGCCTGCTTGACGATGGCCTGGTTCTTCTGTCGCGGCTGGTTGATCGAGGTCTGGTAGACGAACTTGAGCTTCTTGCCGTCCTTCTCGCGGATGCCGTCGGAACCCTTCTTCCAGCCGGCCTTGTCGAGAACGGCGTTCGCCTTGTCGATGTTGAACTCGTATTTGGTGTTCTTCGAGGTGAAGCGCGGCGGGCCGTTGACGAAGTTCGCAGTGGCGACGCCGGTGCGACCGTAGATGTACTTCTCCACCGAGTCCCTGTCGACCAGCAGCGCCAGCGCCTGGCGCACCTCCGGATACTGCAGAGTCGGATGCTTGGTCTTGAGGCTCGAGCGCTCGCCATCGACCTCGGTCCACGGATCGGTCTGGTTCAGCTGGATGTGCTCGCAGCCGCCGCCCTTGGCGAAGACGACTTGGCCTTTGCCGCCCTTCTCCAACCTCTGCAGGATTTCGTCCTCGACCTGCAGATTCCAGGCGAAATCGTATTCACCGGTCTGCAGCACCGCGCGCGCGGCCGACACGGCGTCCCCGCCACCCTTCATCTCGATCGCGTCGAAGTACGGCCGGTTTTCCTGATGGTATTTGTCGTTGATCACGCCGGTCACGAGATCGCCCGGCTTGAAGCTCTTGAATTTGTAGGGGCCGGTCCCGACTGGCACCAGGTTGGTCGGCGCTTCGCGGGACTTGGCTCCCATGTAGGCCTCGAACAGATGCTTGGGCAGGATGCAGCCTGCCGCGGCGACGAAGGTGTCGGCCCAGAACGGCGTCGGCTTGGGGAAATTCACCTTCACTGTGTACTGGTCGATCTTCTCGACCGTCACGTCCTTGTAGGAGCCCACCGTCAGCGCTGCTGTCGCCGGATCCTTGGCATACTGCCAAGTAAAAACGCAGTCGTCGGCGGTGAACGGCTTGCCGTCGTGCCAAGTCACGTTCTTCTTGAGCTTCCAGATGACCGACTTGCCGTCGGCGGCGAGCGTGCCGTCCTCGCGGCCGGGCACAGTCTCGGCCAGGATCGGGCGCAGATTGCCGTCGGCGTCCCAGCCGGCGAGCGGCTCGTAGAACAGGCGTGAGCCGTCCTGGTCCTTGGTGCCCGTGGCGAAGTGCGGATTGAGCAGGGTGGGCCCCTGCCACCAGAGCACGCGCAGCAGGCCGCCGCCGCCGCGCTTCGTCGGCTTGTAGGCCGGCGCCTTGGTTTGGGCCATCGCCACGCCGGCGTAAGCCAGCAACTGCGTCGCCATCGGCGCGGTCAGGCCAACCGCCGCCATGCGTTGCACGAAGGCGCGCCGGGAGAGCCGGCCCGCCTTCACCTTGTCGATCAGTCCGCGCAAAGCTTGTTCGTTCATCGGATGCTCCCATTAGACATCGATGCCGCCCCAGGACCGCCGCTCCCGCTTATGGTGCAAGATGCGTGCAAGTCCCGACGGAATGGGAACAGGCGAAGCCGGCGTCGTCAACGACAATGCCTTGATTTCGCCCGCCATCTGGGCGATATCCGCGGCCCCTTCGCCCTCCACCGGCGGGGTGCGCGGCCGTCCAAAGGTCCGCGCTTTCGACCTCTGACGGAGTCCACATCCATGCCTGACGCAGCAACTGCCGCGACCGCGCCCAGTCCGCATCTCGCGCCCTACGTCGCCAAGGGCCTGAAGGGCCGCATCCTCTCGGGCGTCCAGCCCACCGGCAATCTCCATCTCGGCAATTATCTCGGCGCCATCCGCAATTTCGCGCGCCTGCAGGACCACTACGAGTGCCTGTACTGCGTCGTCGACATGCACGCGATCACCGTGTGGCAGGACCCCAAGCAGCTCGCCAGCCAGACGCGCGAGATCGCCTCGGCGTTCCTCGCCGCCGGCATCGACGGCAAGAAGCAGATCATCTTCAACCAGTCGATGGTGCCCGAGCACGCCGAGCTTGCATGGATCTTCAATTGCGTGGCGCGCATGGGCTGGATGAGCCGCATGACGCAGTTCAAGGAGAAGGCGGGCAAGGACCGCGAGAACGTTTCGCTCGGCCTGTTCGCCTATCCCGCGCTGATGGCCGCCGACATCCTGGTCTACAAGGCAACGCACGTGCCGGTCGGCGAAGACCAGAAGCAGCACCTCGAGCTGACGCGCGACATCGCCATCAAGTTCAACAACGATTTTGGCGTGCCGGACTTCTTCCCGGTGACCGAGCCGCTGATCTTCGGCGCGGCGACGCGCGTGATGAGCCTGCGCGACGGCACCAAGAAGATGAGCAAGTCCGACCCGTCGGATTTCAGCCGCATCAACCTGACCGACGATGCCGACGCCATCGCCCAGAAAATCCGTCGCGCCAAGACCGATCCGCACCCCATGCCGGAGACTGCGGCGGATGCGGAGAAGCGGCCCGACGCCGACAATCTGCTCGGCATCTACGCGGCGCTCGCCGACGAGGAGAAGGATGCAGCGATCGCCAGGTTCGCCGGCAAGCAATTCTCCGAGTTCAAGGCGGCGTTGACCGAGCTCGCGGTCGCCAAGCTCGGCCCGGTCGGCGCGGAGATGCAGCGGCTGATGAAGGACCCGGGCCATGTCGACGCGATCCTGCGCAACGGCGCCGAGCGCGCCCGGGCGCTCGCCGCGCCGATCCTGGCCGAGGTCTACAAGACCGTGGGTTTCCTCAGACCCTGAAGTCTCCACAACCTTGACGCGTTGCAGAACCACTGCCATCGTCGCCGCAGTGGTTCCCGCAAGGGATCAAAAGGGAACGCGGTGCATGCCGCGGCTGCCCCCGCAACTGTGAGCGGCGAGCTCGCGACCGTGTAACCACTGGGACTTCGGTCCCGGGAAGGTGGTCGAGAGCAAGGACCCGCAAGCCAGGAGACCTGCCACTAACCGCGGTCACACGCGAATGCATTGGGCGGGGTGCCCCGATGTAGAAACCGGCCGGTTCGGCGCGCAAGCGAAGGACGGGTCGGTGGAGGTTCGCGGTGACCATCGATGTACCGCGAGTCGTCCCTTGTCCTCTTTTCACCAGTCGCTGCTCTGGCTTTGCGGCGCGGCCTTCATCGCACCGGCCTTTGCCCAACAACAAACCGGACGGACGACGACGATGCCCGAGATCGTCGTCACTGCCACCGGCCGGCCCGAGCCGGTGACGCAGTTCGCCGGCACGGTCCAGCTGATCGACCAGCAGAAGATCGAGAAATCGTCGGCCAGGTCGATCACCGACATCCTGGCGGAAAACGCCGTAGGGTTCCTGAGCGAATGGACCGCGGGTCAGACCTCGCTCAACATCCGCGGCGGCGCCACCGAGGGTCAGGGCCGAGACTACAAGAGCCAGGTGCTGGTGCTGATCAACGGCCACCGCGCCGGCACGGCCAACATCTCCAAGCTGTCGCTGGCCGACGTCGAGCGCATCGAGATCGTGCGCGGGCCGTCGTCGGTCGTGTACGGCAGCCAGAACATGGGCGGTGTCGTCAACATCATCATGAAGACCGGCCGCACCGCGCCCGGCACCATGCTGGAGGCCACGACCGGCTCGTGGGGCCTGGCCGCGGGCAAGGCGCAGAGCGGCGGCCGCGCCCAGGGCTTCGACTGGTATGTCGGCCTCGCCGGCGGCACACGCGGCAACTACCAGGTGGGCGGCGGGCGCAGCGAGGAGAACACGGCGTGGAATCGCGAAGGCGGCACCGTCTCGCTCGGCTGGCAGATCAACGACAGGCACCGGATCGACATCACCGCGCGCACCGATGGCGTCTACAACACCGGCTTCCGCGGCTCCTCCGCCAACATCTTTGCTTTCGATACGCGCTACAACCAATCGCTCGACGCCACCTACAACGGCGAGTTCGGCGACGGCTGGGGCGGCCTGATGTTCCAGGGCTATTCCGTGCACGACGTCGACGATCTCAACAATCCGGCCGTCGTGAGCGGCATCGCGCTCGACCACAATCACCGCGAGATCGACATCATCGGCACGCGCTTCCAGCCGCGCTTGCGCATGGTCACAGGCAACGAGCTGCTGCTCGGCATCGACTGGGAGCGCAGCTGGATCACCTCATGGCGTGCGCGCGCCGGCCTCAGCACGGTCGTGGCGCAGGTCTCGCCGCAGGACAACAACGAGACCGACAACGTCTGGGCGTTCTACGCCGAGGATTCGCAGAAATTCTTCGACGACAAGGTGGTGGTCCGGGGCGGCGTACGCTCGACATCGGGCACGACGACCACTCTGGTCACGCCGTTCACGACCTTGGTGCCCAACTCGGTTGTCTACCAGGCACTCACCTATTCGGCCGGCGCCACCTACAAGGCGACCGATTGGTTGAACACCAGGATCGGCATCTCGAGCGGCTTTCGCGCGCCGACGGCGACCGAGCTCGGCTCGAACTTCACGACGACACCGGCCGGCAACACCATTTTCGGCAATCCGGGACTGGTGCCCGAGACCAGCCGGCAGATCGAAGTGGGCGCCACCTTGACCGATAGGAATGCGCATCTCGACGTGGCGCTGTTCCAGAACATGATCAGCAACCGCATCCGGTCGGTCGTGACGTCGGTCGCGGGCGCCGTCACCATCAGCCAGTTCCAGAACAATCCCGGCGACCTGGTCATGCAAGGCATCGAGCTTGAAGGCGAGGTCGATGCAGGGCGCACCCTGGGCTTCGACTTGCGGGCCGGCGACCAATGGAGCCTGTTCGGCAGCGGCTATTACAATTTCACCATGACCGACTACGGCGCCTACGGCACGCAGGCCAAGTCGCTGCAAGCCACGCGCGTCTACGAATACGAGGCCTCGCTCGGCACACGCTACGCCCGCATCGACGGCGAGATGCCGTGGAACACGCAGCTGATCGCCTTGCTGCGCGGGCCGATGTACTACAACACCGAGGAGACGCTCAACCCGTTGTACTTCCCCGGCCAGATCGTGAGCACGACGGTCTATCGCAAGGATCCGTTCTGGGTGCTGAACTGGCGCGGCGAGATCGACGTGCGCAAGGGCATCACCGCGTTCGGCGGCATCAACAACATCACCGACGAGAACCAGAGCCCGATCTTCATCGTCACCGACTCGGTGCCCTGCCTGGCCAAGTTCTCCGTACAGAACGGCTCGTGCGGCAACTCCATGCCGGGCCGCGAATTCTTCGTCGGCGGCCGGGTGCGCTTCTGATGCGGTTGGTCTCTTTTGCCGTCATGGCGCTGGCGGGGCTGCCGCTGCCCGCCTTAGCCCAGCCGCTTACGGTGAGGGACGCCTTCAACCGCGAGGTCCGGATCGAGACGCCGCCGCGGCGGATCATTCCGATCTTCGCCTCCAACACAGAGATCGTGACCTCCCTCGGACTCACGGACCGCATCGTCGGCATCGAGGCCTACACGCGCTATCCGGCGGAGGTGCTCGACCGACCGCTGGTCGGCGGCCGGCTGGGCTTTTCCGTCGACGCGGTGGTCGCGCTCCAGCCTGACCTGCTGGTGGTGACGCCGTCGCGCCAGGCCGCCAACCAGCTCGTCGATCCGATGGAGCGGCTCGGCATTCCCGTTCTCGTGCTGCTGCAGCGCGACGTGCCGGAGATCCTGGCCAACATCCGCCTGGTCGGCAAAGTCGCGGGCGTCGCCGAGCGCGGCGACCAGGTCGCGGGCGCTCTGCAGGCACGGCTCGACAAAGTCGGCGCCCGCCTCGCCGGCCGTAAGACGCCGAGCGTCGTCATGATCACGGGACAGGTCGGCAACGGGCTGATGCTGGTGGCGCGCCAAGGCACCTACACCGGCGACGCCATCGTGCGCTCGGGCGGCCGTTTTGCGCTTGCGGGCACGGCCCGACTTGGCCAGGTCTCGCCCGAGGCGATCCTCGAGTCGGACCCCGATGTGCTGCTGTGGGCGGGCAGCGAACGCGACCTCGAGAAGCTGACGGAGCGGCCCGGCTGGTCCGACTTGCGCGCGGTCAGGACCGGCCATGCCTTCACCGTGCAGCGCGCCGAATTCCTGATCCCCGGCCCGCGCACGATCGACGGCATCGAGCGGCTGGCGGCGCGGCTTCATCCGCCGGCGACGCCATGAAGATCTGGCTCGGCCTCGGCGTCCTCCTGCTGGCGGCAATCGTGCTTGCCGCCGCCGCCGGCAATATGTGGGCGAGCCCGGCTGACTTATGGCTCGCCCTCACCGGCGATGACAGCCTGCGCAGCCGGCTGCTGTTCGAGTGGCGCCTGCCGCGCGTGCTGGCGGCCGCCTTGGTCGGCGCACTGCTGGGCCTGGGCGGCACCATCTTCCAGGGCGTGTTCCGCAATCCGCTCGCCGAGCCCTATCTGCTGGGCTCTGCCGGCGGCGCCGCCCTTGGCGCCACGGTTGCGCTGCTGGTGCCGCTCCTGATGCCGCAAGCGGTGCTGCTGCCGGTGCTGGCCTTCGCCGGCGCCTGGGCGGCCACCTTGCTGGTTCTCGGCATCTCGCGGGTTGCGGGAGCGGTCGACGCGGCGGGCCTGCTGCTGGCCGGCGTCGCCGTCGCGGCGATCCTGGGCGCGTTGCGCTCGTTCCTGATGCTGGCACTATCCGACGAGACCGTGAGCCTGCAGGTGGTGATGTCGTGGGTGCTGGGCGGCATCCAGACTCCGACCTGGCGCACGCTCGATCTGTTGGCGGCGATCACGCTCCTCTGTGTCGGCCTCACTTCGCTGCTCGCCCGCCGGCTCGACTTGCTGGGACTGGGCGAGACCATGGCGAAATCGTTCGGCCTGCATGTTACGAGGTTCGTTGCCCTTGCCGTGCTCGCAGGCTCGATCGTCGTGGCGGCAGCGGTGGCGTTCGGCGGGCTGGTGGCGTTCGTCGGACTTGCCGCGCCGCATATCGCGCGCTGGCTGGTCGGCCCGCTCCACCGGCCGCTGCTGCCGGCGTCGGCGCTGGTCGGCGCCATCATCGTGACCTTGGCCGACGCCATCGCGCGCGCAGCCCTGCCGCCCGCCGAGATCCCGCTCGGTCTCGTCACGGCGGTTGCCGGCGGTCCGTTCTTCATCGTCCTCCTGGCGCGCAGGCTGCGCGCATGAGGCTGACTGCCGAGAAGCTGACGATCCGCCGCGGCACGACCATGGTGCTCGCGGACGTGTCGCTCGCGTTCGACAAAGCCCAATCGGTCGCCCTGATCGGGCCCAACGGCGCGGGCAAGAGCACCCTGTTGAAGACGCTCGCCGCGCTCGAGACGCCGGACAGCGGCCATGTGCGGCTGGGCGACCGCGATGTTGCCGCCATCGCGCCGGCCGAGCGGACCCGCGAGATCGGCTTCCTGCCGCAGCATTTCGAGCCGCATTGGGACTTCACCGTCGGCGATCTGGTGCGGATCGGCGCGGCGCGCCACAGCAACCTGGCCCCCACTGCCATCGGGAAGGCGATGGCGACCTATGAACTCGCGAACCTCCAGGAGCGACGCTGGTCGACCCTGTCGGGCGGCGAGCGCGCCCGCGTCCTGCTGGCCATGGTGCTGGTCGCCGACCCGCCGGTGCTGCTGGCCGACGAGCCGGCGGCAGCGCTCGACATCCGTCACCGGCTCGACGTCACGGAGGCACTGGCCGCGCGCGGCCGCGAGCGGCTGTCGATCGTGGTGGTGCACGATCTAGATCTGGCGTTCCGCTCGTTCGACCGGGTGATCCTGCTCGACCGCGGCGCGGTCGTTGCCGACGCGCCGCCACAGAAGCTGATCGACGATCCCAGGCTAGATGCCGTGTTCGGCGTGCGCTTCGAGCGCCTGGGGACCGGCGATGGCACCGCCCTCAGGGCCAAGCGCTAGAGCACTTCCCACGAGCTTGAGACAGATTCGCCTCGAATCTCACCGGCCTGAGACAGCTCGGATGCCGATGGCATAAGGCTTTCTCGCTCGAGTCTCACGGAACACCCCCACCCCCCTGGTGAGACAGCGTGAGACGCCTGAGACACGTGAGACGCCTGAGACGCCAAAACTGCAAATAGTTCGGCTGAACCGTGCGAGGGGCTTCAGCCTTCCATCCGGGTCAGCGCCCATTTGACGGCCACGCCTTCGACCGGCACCTGGCCCACCAGCACGATCTGCTCGGTGCGGCGCTGGCGGCCCTCTTCGCCAAGATAGATGCTCTCGGCGAGGCCGATGCCGGCGCCGGATGCACGCAGCCGCCAGCCCCGCCCGCTCGGCAGGCGCATCAGCACGGCTTGGCCGCTTTGCGCCAGCGTCGCCTTCACCGTGGGATGCAGGTGGAAGCGGATGATGAAGCGCTTGTCGGGATGACTGACTGGCCGGTTCTCGGGGCCGGCGAAGATGTCCTCGCCGCGCAGGTCGCCGCCATCGGGCGACAGCCAGAGCCTGCGGCGATGGATAATGCCGTAGAGCGACTTGTAGCCGTCGTGACTCATATCGAGCCATTGCGCGCCCTGGTCGTCGGCGCGGTCGACCAGCACGTTGCCGGCGCGGTATTCGAGGACGCCGTGATCAGTGATCTCGGTCGAGTTGGTGTCGTCGATCACCGCCGTCGAATGGGCCGCGGTATAGCGCATGAAATGCTGCCATTCGCGCGGCGCGCCGGGATAGGTGCCGCAATTGACGATCAGCCGCTCGTGCGCGGCGCTCATCTCGAACGACAGCGTGCCGGCATGGGCCATCGTGTCCATGCCGCGGCCGGGCGGGCTGCCGCCATCGACGATCGCCAGAGTCGTGCCGGCGTGCAGCCGCAGGAAGCCGCTTTGCAGGGCAGTGAGCGGCGCCGCCTCATGCGAGCCCGAGCGCGCCAGCACCAGGTCGATCGCCGAGCGGTCGCCTTCCCAGGCGCCATTGAACAATGCAAGCCCGCCATCGCCGTGCCGGAAGAAGCGCAGCATCGGCGCCAGGCGATCGATCGCGGCGACCAGCTCGGCCGGCGAACGCCGCTCAGCCGAGGTCAGCGCCGAGCGCACGTCGATCAGGTCGCGCAGGACGGCGAGCTGCACATGCGGAGCGCGCTCGGCCACCACGCCGTCGGCCAACACGTAGCGTTTCACGAAGCGCGTAAGACGCGCCAACGAATGGTCGAAGCTCTTCTCGTGCCGCTTGCCCTCGCGCAGGAAGGCGAGATCGGCATAGACCATCGCCTTCAGCACGGTCACCGCCTCGTGCCCCGCAAGGCCGGTGCGCGCGGCGCGGCGCAGGTGCACCCGCTGACGGGCCAACGAATGGACGAAGCGGGCCGGGAAAGCCGGATCGGCCGAGGCGGCCAGCCAGTCGTAGTGACGGATCCAGGCGACGATGCGCTCGGCCAGCACGTCGCGCCGCCAGGTGAGCGGCGACCAGCGCCATTCGCGATCCGTCCAGTCGTCGATCAGACGCACGGCGAGCGAGCCTGATCCGGCCTCGCCGCAGTCGCGCAGATCGCGCAGCCAGCCGAAGCCGTTCAGCGCCGCGAGCCACAGCGGATTGGCGCCGGCGCGGCGCCACGGCGCATCGTCGGCGTTGGGCACGACACGGCCGACCACGCCACCCGCCATGAATTCGCCAGCCATCAGGCGGCGACCTTCGTTGCCGTTGCCGGGCCAGGTATCGGGCGCCACGGCGAAGAAGCTTTGCGGCGAGCGATAGCCGAGCGTCAGGGCGTAAAGCGGAGAGCGGAGGAACCACAGGCCGAACCGCTCGGCGTCGGCCGAGCCGGACGAGCGCGCGGCAGTCGAGCGAATCGGGCGGGAATCCGAGGCGACCAACGTCATTTTGCTTCAGTTCTTTTGGCCCGGTTTGGGCACCGGGCTCGTGAGGGGTAACAGCCAGTTTACCCGACCCTTTTGGGGAAGGCGATGGCCTGAAACCGCCGCAATTGGCCCTCTAGGGCCTCTTGAACGGCGAATTGGGCACCCCAAATTGATTGCCACGGGAAGGCCTTAATGGGTTCCCGGACGCTCGCTCTTAGGAGGAGGGTTTGATGAGCCGGATGTCGATGTTCAATTCGCCTTTGCTGCTGGGTTTCGACCAGCTCGAGCGCACGCTCGACCGCTTAGCGAAGAACGCCGAAGGCTATCCTCCTTACAATATCGAGAAGATCGGCGAGAACGGCCTGCGCATCACGCTGGCCGTGGCGGGCTTCACGCTCGATGACTTGGTGATCGAACTGATCGAGAACCAACTTACCGTGCGCGGCAAGCAGGCCGACGATTCGGACCGGATTTTCCTGCATCGCGGCATTGCTGCCCGCCAGTTCCAGCGCGCATTCATGCTGGCCGAGGGCATAGAAGTGACCGGCGCGCGGCTCGACAACGGGCTGCTGGCCATCGATTTGACCCGGCCTGCCGCGGAACCCCGCATTCGCACGATCCGTATTGATTCAGGCGACCAGCCTGGGCGGACGGATAACACGATCGATATCACCGCGCGCCGTACTCACTCCCGGTGAGAGACTCGCGATGACGATGCTGCCAAAGGAGGTAGCCATGGAAAGCGACAACACTGTTTTTACGCCCCTCGCGGATGAAGCCTTCCTGAGCCTCGGCGCTCAGCAGATCGCCTACGTGAAGGCGATCAATCTACCGGACGGCGCGCATGCGTTCGGCATCTTCTCGGCCGACGGCAAGCCGATGGCGGCTGCCCCCTCGATCGAGGTTGCCCAGGCGCTGCTGCGTCAGCACGAGCTCGAGCCCGCGCTCGTCCACTAGCCGGAGGAAGAATACTAGGCCGCGCTCTGCGCCCGAACCGTTTCGACGAGGAGGGCGTAGAGCGCGTCGGCCGTTTCGGTCGCACGCAACTTGTCGACCAGCGCACGATCCCGCAGCAGGCGCGACACCCGCGCCAGCGCCTTGAGGTGATCGGCCCCCGCGCCTTCCGGCGCCACCAGCAGGAACACGACATCGACCGGACGCTCGTCGATCGCATCGAAATCGACGGGATGGGCGAGCCGCGCGAACAGACCGCACGGCTTGTCGAGGCCGGCCATGCGCGCATGCGGAATGGCGATGCCGCTGCCGATGCCGGTCGAGCCCAGCCGTTCGCGCTCCAGCAGGCGATCGAACAAACGACGTTCGTCGAACTTGAAAAGTGTGGCGGCACCTCTGGCCAGCTCGGCCAGCAGGGCTTTTTTGCCGGACGCCTTCACGCAGGCCAGAACGGCGTCCGGCCCAGGCAACAAATCGGCGATTTCCACAGTTTCACCAAAGGGTTAGGCGGCAGGGAGAGGATCCCGAGCCGGCGCGAAGGCGCCCCTATAGGCCGCTCGTGCAGAGCGGTCAAGAACGACAATTCAGCCCGCCGGGCCGGCCAGCGTCTCGACGCCGAGCGCACTCGCCGGCACCGCGACAGGCAGGCCACGCGCCATGCCGAGACGGCCGAGCCGGCGGCGTTCGGCAGACGACGGGATGCGCATCGCTTCACGATACTTGGCGACGGTGCGGCGCGCGATCTCGATGCCCTCGCCGTTCAGCAGCTCGACGATGCGGTCGTCGCTCAGCGGCTGGCCCGCGCTCTCGGCGCCCACCAGGTGACGGATGCGCGAGCGCACCGCCTCGGACGACACGACCGCGGCGCCCGGCGAGCGCGACGGCAGCGCCGAGGTGAAGAAGTACTTGAGCTCGAAGATGCCGCGCGGCGTGGCGATGTACTTGCTCGAGGTCACGCGGCTCACCGTGCTTTCGTGAAGCTCGGTCGCGACGGCGATATCGCGCAGCACGAGGGGCCGCAAGGCGCTCACGCCGTGCCGGAAGAATCCGTCCTGCTGCCTCACGATCTCGCGCGCCACCTTCAGGATCGTCGTGGCACGCTGCTCGAGCGTCTTGACCAGCCAGTTGGCCGACTGAAAGCGCTCGGCCACGAAATCGCGATCGGCCTTGGCGCGCGCCCCTTTCATCAACGTGGCGTGGTAGTTGCGATCGACCAGCACCTTGGGCAGCGCCTCGGTGTTGAGCTCGATATGCCAGCCCTCCTCGCCGGTCTCCGCATCCTTGGCCGGCGTCAGGAAAAGATCGGGCGCGACCGGCTGGATCGGCTCGAACTCGAAGGCCTGGCCCGGACGCGGATCGAGCGTGCGCAGCTCAGCCAGCATGTCGCGCAGATCCTCCTCGTCGACGCCGCAACGGCGGCGTAGCGCACCAAGCTCGCCCGCGGCCACGAGATCGAGATTGTCGAGCAGCGCCTGCATGGCGGGATCGAGCCGGTTGCGCTCGGCAAGCTGCGCAGCCAGGCATTCGGCGACGGTGCGCGCGAAAAGGCCCGCCGGTTCGATGGAGCGCAGCCGCGTCCACACGCGTTCGACGATGCCCCGATCGACGCCGACGGCCTTGGCAATCTCGGCCGCGTCGAGGCGGCAATAACCCGCCTCGTCGAGGCCTTCGGCGAGCTTGAGCGCAATACGCTTGTCGCCTGCCTCGGCGAAGAGAAGATCGATCTGTTCCAGGACATGCGCGGCGAGCGAGCGCGGCCGGTCGGCCACGAAATCGAGCGCGTCAGAGGCATCCTCGCGTCGACCGATGCTGTCGCCGCCGCGATCGGCATGTTCGCGTGCCCAGCGCTCGTCGGCGTCGGCCAAGGCCGGCGCGGCGGCAGCGAGCGTCGTGGCGGTATCGGCCGGCGCCTCGGGGGACGCGGCAGGGGTTTCCTCGGCGGCACCGTCCTCGCGTGCGCCCTCCTGCAGCAACGGGTTCTTCTCGAGTTCCTGCTGAATGAAGGCGGCCAGCTCCAAGTGCGAGAACTGCAGCAGTTTGATCGCCTGCTGCAGCTGCGGCGTCATCGCCAGAGCCTGGCGGGACGCCAAAACGAGACTTGGACCGAGACGCATGTACCCCCACTCGGAAGGCCATTAGACCTCCCCGAGGGAGCATTAGCAAGAACCGTGCCAAACTTGGTTAGTGAGCGAAGATATCCGTGTCGGGCCAGCCGGCCAGGTCGAGCCGGGCGCGGGTCGGCAGGAAACGGAAAGCGGCCTCGGCCAGCTCGGTGCGGCCTTCGCGCTCCAGCATGGCATCGAGCTTGGCCTTCAGCGCGTGCAAATGCAGGACGTCCGACGCCGCGTAGGCGAGCTGCTCGTCGCTCAGCGCCTCGGCGCCCCAGTCCGACGTCTGCTGCTGCTTGGAGAGGTCTACGTTCAGCAGGTCCTTGCAGAGATCCTTCAGCCCATATCGGTCGGTGAAAGTGCGGGTGAGCCTGGCCGCGATCTTGGTGCAATAGACCGGCTCGCAGCGCACGCCCAGCGCGTGCTCGAGCATGGCGATGTCGAAGCGGCCGAAATGAAAGAGCTTCAGCACCTTCGGATCGGCCAGGAGCGCCGCCAATCGCGGCGCCTTGGCGGGGCCTTTCGGGATCTGCACCAGATGGGCATTGCCGTCGCCGGCCGAGAGCTGGACCAGGCACAGTCGGTCGCGATGCGGGTTCAGCCCCATCGTCTCGGTGTCGATCGCCACCACCGGTCCGAACGAGACGTCGGCCGGCAAGTCGCCGCGATGAAGTTTGATCGCCATTACCGGAAGCCTATCACGCCTCGCATGGTGCCCAGGAGAAGACTCGAACTTCCACGCCTCGCGGCGCTAGTACCTGAAACTAGTGCGTCTACCAATTCCGCCACCTGGGCACGGCATGCGGGCTCGTGAGGGGCGTTCCGATACGGCGGGCTCGCCCTGATGTCAACGGTAGGCTATAGCGGGCCCATGGAGATCAAGCAGGTCACGGTTTTCGGCGGTTCCGGCTTCCTTGGCCGCGCCATCGTGCGGGCGCTCGCCCGTCGCGGTTATCTGATCAAGGCCGCCTCGCGGCGCATCGAACTGGCCGAGGCGCTGAAGACGGCGGGCGACGTCGGCCAGGTCATGCTGATCCGGGCCAACCTGCGCTTCCCCGACTCGGTCAGCGCCGCCATGACCGGCAGCCAGGCCGTGATCAATGCCAGCGGCATTCCCTTCCAGCGCGGCAAGCAGCGCTACCAGGCGGTCCATGTCGAGGGCGCCCGGACGATCGCCGCTGCCGCCGCCGCCATGGGCCTCGGCCGCCTGGTGCAGATCTCCGGCATCGGCTCGGACAATCGCAGCTCGAAGAACCCCTATATCCGCTCCAAGGTCGCGGCCGAGGACGCTGTCGTCACGGCCTTCCCGAACGCCACGATCCTGCGACCCAGCGTGGTTTTCGGCCCGGGGGACGTGCTGTTCAACCGCCTGGCGCAGATCGCCACCAAGGCGCCCGTCCTGCCGCTGATCGGCAATGGATCGGCCAAGGTGCAGCCGGTGTTCGTGGGCGATGTCGGCGAGGCCGCTGCCGAGGTGCTGGCGCGGCCCGACACGGCCAAGAGCGTGTTCGAACTGGGCGGCCCGCGCATCTACACTTATCGCGAGCTCGCGCAGCTCGTGTTGCGCGAGATCGACCGCAAGAAGCCGGTGCTCGGCACGCCGGCGCCGCTGATGAAGCTCGCCGGCTTCTTCGCCCAGCAGATCGCCCGCCTGGGCCTCACCCCGCCACTTACCGCCGATCAGGTCGAGCTGATGTGCCACGACAATCTGGTACGGCCCGGCGCCCGCGACTTGGCGAGCCTCGGCATCCGCCCGACTTCGGCCGAGGCCATCCTGCCGATGTATCTCGACCGGTACCGGATCGGCGGCCGCTACAACCAGCACGCCCCCGCCTAGCGCTCTCCCGCTGCAGCCCGCGTGGAACATGTTGGATGCCGGCCTTTGACGCGCGCGCTTATTAGTCCTTTTTCGGAATTAATTTATCCACGTAGCGATTCGACCAGGCGCGGCATTGGTCTTTCCAATGAAGCGGCCTCTAAATTTAGGTCAATAGTATTGACTATTTGGCCAAAGCCGGTAAAAGCAGCGAGGGGGGACGCAATTTGGCTCAGCTAGCGGGCCGGTTCGCGTAATTTTATTACAAAGCTCGTCGAGGGGGCCCTCATGGCCGAGAGGATGCTGAAGTTCGTGGGCACGCCGCAGGCGATGCCCGACAAGCGGCCGCCGGCCGAGCGCCGCCACGACTTCCAGGAGATCTATGCCGACTATGCGCGCGAGAAGGCGGCCGAACAGGCGGCGCGCTGCTCGCAATGCGGCGTGCCGTTCTGCCAGATCCACTGCCCGCTCCATAACAACATCCCCGACTGGCTGAAGCTCACCGCCGAGGGCCGCATCGACGAGGCCTACGAGCTTTCCTCGGCCACCAACAATTTCCCGGAAATCTGCGGCCGCATCTGCCCGCAGGACCGGCTGTGCGAGGGCAACTGCGTCATCGAGAAGGGCTTCGAGTCGGTGACCATCGGCGCGGTCGAGAAGTTCATCACCGACACCGCCTGGGACAAGGGCTGGGTGAAGCCGATCCAGCCGCGGCGCGAGCGCAAGGAGCGCGTGGCCATCATCGGCGCGGGCCCCGCGGGACTGGCCGCGGCCGAGCAGTTGCGGCGCAAGGGCTACCAAGTTGCGATCTACGACCGCTACGATCGGGTCGGCGGCCTGCTGATCTACGGCATCCCCAACTTCAAGCTCGAGAAGGAGATCGTGCAGCGGCGCGAGAAGCTGTTGCGCGCCTCCAAGGTCGCGTTCCATCTCAATTGCTCTGTCGGCCGCGACATAGGCTTCGGCGAATTGCGCGCCCGCCACGACGCGGTGCTGATCGCGACCGGCGTGTACCGGGCGCGTGACATCGCAGCGCCCGGCGTCGGGCTCGCGGGCATCGTGCCGGCGCTCGACTATCTCACCGCCTCCAACCGGGTGGGCCTCGGCGACGCGGTGCCCGCCTACGAGTCCGGCGCGCTCAACGCGCGCGGCAAGAACGTCGTCGTGCTGGGCGGCGGCGATACGGCGATGGACTGCGTGCGCACGGCCGTCCGTCAGGGCGCCCGCACGGTGAAGTGCCTCTATCGCCGCGACCGCGCCAACATGCCGGGCTCGCAACGCGAGGTGAAGCACGCCGAGGAAGAGGGCGTGGAATTCGTCTGGCTGACCGCGCCGCAATCTTTCCTGGGCGGCGACGCGGTCTCCCATGTCCGTTCCGTGCGCATCCATCTCGGCATGCAAGACGCCTCGGGCCGCCAGGCGCCGCAGGAGATTCCCAACAGCCACCTCAACGTCGAGGCCGACCTGGTGCTGAAGGCGCTGGGTTTCGACGCCGAGGATCTGCCGGCCATGTTCGATGCGCCCGAGCTCGAGCTCACCAAGACGGGCATGCCGCGGATCGAGTGGAAGACGATGATGACCAGTCTCGAAGGCGTGTTCGCCGCGGGCGACATCGTGCGCGGCGCCTCGCTGGTGGTATGGGCGGTGCGCGACGGCCGCGACGCCGCCGAGCGCATCCACGCGTATCTTCAGGCCAAGGCGACGATGCCGCTCGCCCAGGCGGCCGACTAGGCGGCGGAGCAGGCGCGATGATGACGCTCTACGACTTCATGGGCTCGGGCAACGGCTACAAGGTTCGCCTGCTGCTCGCCCAGCTCGGCATCCCCTTCACGCTGGTCGAGCGCGACATCATGAAGGGCGAGACGCGCACGCCCGACTTCCTCGCCAAGAACCCCAACGGCCGCATCCCGACCCTCGAGCTCGAGGACGGCACGTTCCTGGCCGAGTCGGACGCCATCCTGTGGTATCTGGCCGAAGGCACGCGCTTTGCGCCGGAGACGCGGCTCGAGCGGGCGCAGACCCTGCAATGGATGTTTTTCGAGCAGTACAGCCACGAGCCCTACATCGCCGTCGCCCGCTTCTGGCGGCATTTCTTCGCCAAGCTGACCCCGCAGCAGGAGATGGAGCTGCCCGGCCGCATGGAGAAGGGCTATGCCGCGCTGGGCGTGATGGAGCGCCACCTCGCGCGCAACCGCTTCTTCGTCGGCAACCGCTACGGCATCGCCGACATCGCCCTCTATGGCTACACGCACGTCGCCGGCGAAGGCGGCTTCAACCTGGACAACTATCCGCAGGTCAACGCCTGGCTGGCGCGCGTCGCCAGCGAACCCGGCCACGTGACGATGGACCACAGGAACTGACGAAGGAGAGAGCCATGCCGATGATCAATGTGCAGATGTTCGAGGGCCGCACGATCGAGCAACGCCGCAAGCTCGCCAGGGAGCTGACCGAAGGCACCTGCCGCGCGCTCGGCTGCCAGCCCGGCGACGTCCAGGTCATCCTGACCGACGTCAAGAAGGAGAACTGGGCCGAAGCCGGGAAGCTGTTTTCCGACACGTAGAGAGTCCGATGAACGAATTCGTCCGCCACTACATCGAAGGCACGCAACGCCTCACCGAAGCCTACGGCTACAATCCTGCCGAGGAAAAAGACTCCTGCGGCGTCGGCCTCGTCGTGGCGCTCGACGGCAAGCGCCGCCGCGATGTCGTGGTGGCGGGCATCGATGCGCTGAAGGCGGTGTGGCATCGCGGCGCCGTCGACGCCGACGGCAAGACCGGCGACGGCGCGGGCATCCATGTCGAGATCCCGCAGGATTTCTTCAAGGAATACATCCGCGATTCGAGCGGCCAGGAAGTCCAGGGCGGCCGGGTGGCAGTCGGCACCGTGTTCCTGCCGCGCACCGACATGGATGCGCAGGAGCGCAGCCGCATCATCGTCGAGACCGAGATCCTGCGCGCCGGCCACACCATCCTGGGCTGGCGCCAGGTGCCGGTCGACATCTCGGTGATCGGCGAGAAGGCGAACGCGACGCGGCCCGAGATCGAGCAGATCCTGATCGGCCGCGGCGATCCCCGGCTCGACAACCGCGAGTTCGAGAAGCAGCTCTATATCTTGCGCCGGCGCATGGAGAAGGCGGCGATCGACGCCCACATCGCCGAGTTCTATGTCTGCTCGCTGTCGTGCCGCTCGCTGATCTACAAGGGCATGTTCCTCGCCGAGCATCTGTCGCAGTTCTATCCCGATCTTCTGGACGAGCGCTTCGTCTCGCGCTTCGCGATCTTCCACCAGCGCTATTCGACCAACACGTTCCCGCAATGGAAGCTGGCGCAGCCGTTCCGCGTGCTTGCGCACAACGGCGAGATCAACACGCTCTTGGGCAACGTCAACTGGATGAAGAGCCACGAGGCGCGGCTCGACCACGAAGGCTTCGGCCGCGCCATCGAGGATCTGAAGCCGATCGTGCAGCCCGGCGCCTCGGATTCGTCGGCGCTCGACAACGTCTTCGAGCTCCTGGTGCGCGGCCATCGCAACCTGCCGATGGTCAAGGCGATGATGATCCCCGAGGCGTCGTCACTGAACCCCAACGTGCCGGCCAAGCACCGCGCCATGTACAACTACGTCAACGGCGTGATGGAACCGTGGGACGGTCCGGCCGCCATCGCCGCCGTCGCCGGCAAGTGGGCGCTGGTCGGCATGGACCGCAACGGCCTGCGGCCGATGCGCTACGTGGTGACCTCGGACGACTTGGTGATCGCGGGCTCGGAGGCCGGCATGGTGCCGCAGGACGAGCTCAAGATCGTCGAGAAGGGCAGGCTCGGTCCGGGCGAGATGCTGGCGGTCGATATGGACCAGCCGCGGCTCTACAAGGACCGCGAGATCAAGGACATGCTGGCCGACACGCACGACTATGCGCAGTGGACGACGCGCACGGTCGAGCTCGATTCGCTCATCAAGCAGGATGCGCCGCACGAGCAGCGTTTCGCGCCGGACGAACTGCGGCGCCGACAATACGCCGTCGGCTGGTCGATCGAGGATCTCGAGATGATCCTCCATCCGATGTGCGAGGACGGCAAGGAAGCGGTCGGCTCGATGGGCGACGACGCGCCGCTCGCGGTGCTGTCGGACACCTATCGCGGCATGCACCATTATTTCCGGCAGAACTTCAGCCAGGTGACGAACCCGCCGATCGACTCCTTGCGCGAGCGCAACGTGATGACGCTGCGCACCAGGCTGGGCAACCTCGGCAACATCCTCGACGAATCGCCCGAGCAGAGCGAGATGCTGTCCCTGCAGTCGCCGATCGTGCTCAACGCCGAGTTCGAGGCGATGCGCCGGTACATGGGCGACACCGCGGCCCGCATCGACTGCACCTTCGAAGTCAAAGGCGGGCTCGACGCCATGCGCCAGGCCTTCGACCGCATCTGCAAGGAGGCCGAGGACGCCGTCCGCTCGGGCTGCCTGCACATCGTGCTGACCGACGCCAATGTCGACAACGACCGCGCCGCGCTGCCGATGATCCTGGCGGCGGGCTCCGTGCATTCCTACCTGGTGCGCCAGTCGCTGCGCACCTTTACCTCGCTCAACGTGCGCTCGGGCGAGTGTCTGGACGTGCATTACGTCGCCGTGATCATCGGCGTCGGCGCCACGTCGGTGAACCCCTACCTCGCCGAGGAGACG